>ENA-UEQO01000111-UEQO01000111.1-human-gut-metagenome-genome-assembly--contig:-NODE-111-length-87110-cov-10.057794_pt1 | contig 87110 bp, 76 predicted proteins | sample MGYA00242938_ERZ507940 | MGnify/ENA primary metagenome ERZ507940 (study PRJEB26167, sample SAMN06115517) | human gut metagenome | host: Homo sapiens | place: China:Chongqing | collected 2014-12-03... | reverse complement strand
CAATGAAATAGACAACAGATACATGGAAATTCGCCGAACAGACCATTTTATTATTAAAATGTACCATATCATAATACAGCGTTTTGGCAGGAAAGTCAATACAAAATGACAAAAACGCCAAAATGAACACAGCTATGACACAATCAATTTGTCACTGCCACATATATTCCTGCAAAAGTATCGGATAAGTAAAAAACGGAAAAAGTTGGGGCAAAACAGAAGAAAACCCACATATGACATTGCAGCTTAAAAAGCGGCTTACATAATAAGGTTATAAACATATTATATTGGGCGAATAAGCGCATGGCGTTTCGCAGGTGGAACAAGATACGGCACCTTTGGGACAGATCGGGCAGCCGGAACACGGTGGCTGCTTTTTGTTCATCCGTACCATCAAAGATGTTTGCGTGAACGATAAAAAGGGAAAGTGAAAGCTGTGTAAAGCTATGACGCTTTACACAGCAAAAAGACGAAATGAAAAATTGGATGCTAAAAATTGAGAAACCATCTTGACTTTATAGTTAATTCGTTATACAATAACACTGCAAAGAAACAACATAAAAGCTGGTGAATTGTCCCTTGGTTTTTGGCTAAACGCCGAAAAATGGGGCTCAACCGCAAGACTGCCGCTCTTGACAAGTGAAAAAGCACGAAATGTGGCGGCTGCCATTGTGGATGTTTGCTAGTTTGTTGTTTATCGAAGGCGTTTTGCCTTCGATGTGTGGAATTTTTTACAGTGAGAGAAGGAGGCCCTAAACCATGAAACAACACATCTTGAAATGTGCGGCTCTTGCCATGGCGCTGTGCATGATGGTGTCCGTTGCTGCGGGTTGCGGCGGCGACCCCGACGAGGCGGATTCGTCCAACAAGACGACTGCCACGACGACGGCCGCGAGCGACGAGCAGAAGGACGATACCAGCAAAACGGAGAACAGCAAAACGCAGTCCTCTAAAACCAAAGCGACCAAAGCGAGCAAGACCAAATCGTCGAAAACCCAAAGCGGTAAAACCCAAAGCAAGGATAACGACTCGAACGTCGTTTTGAAAGGCTTGCCGACCGACTTGAAAGGTGCAACCATCAACGTGGCCGGCATGAGCACCTGCTACTGGGCTAAAAAAGCCAATGCAAAGAGCGAATGGGATCGCCAGATCTACAAAGAGCTGCAGACGGTTAAGAAAAACCTGAACTGCAAGTTCAAATTCTCGTCCTACGACTCTTCTGGTTTGACTGAGCAGTGCATCAAAGCAGACAAGGCGGGTGCCAAGTTTGCGGATTTGATGGTCACCACCTTGTGGCAACAGAAATCGCTGATCGCTGCGAAAGCGATTCAGGATTTGAATGCGATCGAGCATCTGGATTTGACCAAAGGCTATTGGGATCAGGCTTCTCACCGTGAGGCGCAGCTGTATGGCAAGAACTTCATTGCTTACACCTCGCTGGATGGCACCGGTGCGAACGCCAACGTTATCTACTTTAACAAAACGCTGCTGAAACAGGTCGGTTCCAGCGATACCCAGCTGTATAAGATGGTTACCGATGGCACTTGGACGTTTGACACGATGCGCAAACTGTCCAAAGCGGCTGCCAAAGATATTGATGGTAAGAGCGGCATGACCTCCAACGACCAGTGGGGTTTCACCGGCGTCGATATCCGTGGTGGTGTGTCCTACTCCATCTTCAAGGCGCAGGGTGGTTACTTCACCAAGACCAACAGCAGCGGCGACATCACCTATGCGTTGGGCGATGCGAAGAACATTGCGGCTTTGCAGCTGATGCAGTCCTGGTTGCTGCAGGACACCAGCGTGTACAACGCGGATAAAGGTAAAAACGACCACGAAATCGGTGTTACCATGTTCAATGCCGGTCGTGTGCTGTTCCTTGGCTGGTCGGCTGACGCGGCGACCAACTTCACCAAGATGAAGAATGACTGGGGTATTGTGCCTTATCCGAAGGCGGAGAAAAACGGCAAATACGTCAGCGTTATCAGCTGGAACACCCAGGGCTTCTCGGTGCCGCGCAAAGTAAAAGGTACCAACCTGCAGAATGTGGCGGCTGTGATGGATGCGACGGCTCGTCAGCTGGATAAGATCCGCAGCAACAAAGAAGCGTACATGGCCAAATATGTCTATCGTGACAGCCAGACGCAGAAGATGCTGAACATTGCAGAGGAAAGCGCTTCGATCGATCTGTGCCAGTTCGCTGACCTTGGTGCCGGCGGCCTGTCCACGATCCACTATCTGTTCGATAACATTTCGTACAAACCGGCGACGCGCGTAAAATCTGTGCAGGAAGAGGCGACCTCGAAGCTGAACGCGTTCCTGAAACAGGTGAAATAATAAACGCCTCAAACAAGACAACTGTTTAACAGTGGCTTTATGATCGGGTCAGGGGATGTTAGTAGTAATCGGCCTTACCGAATTTACTGACATCCCCTTTTCCCTCATTTTACTTCCTGATGCTTTCTCTCGCTGCAGGAGGATATGGTCACGGAATGTGACGCTAATGTTGGATATTATGCCGTGGATACGGTTTTTAAGAAAAGGAGCGTCGAAGATGAAAAAGCTGATTAGTTTGTTGGCCTGCGCGGCTCTGCTGGTCGGTCTGGTGATCGCCGTTTTTCCGGCGATGTCCGGTTCGGCAGACACCAGCATTCAAGCGGGCGGCTTTTCGGGCGCGGCTCCGGGCACAACGACCTATAAGTTGGGTGGTGCCGGAGTAAGCGGCGACAAGTACCAGTTGGTCGTGGGCGATGACAAAACCTATGACTACAAGCTCACGCAGGACCTGGCTTCTTGGGTGAACACGACCGTGTATGCGCCGGATAACAAAACGCCGGTGGATGTGCGTGAGTTCCAGTATCTGTATATCAATGTTGTATCGTTCTCGGCCCCGGCGGCTTGCACCGATGCGAGCGGCAATTACTTCAAAGAAGTCAACGGCAACCGCGTGACGGTGGCGACCGCGAACGAAGCGAAACAACAAGAGGCGTTTGTGGCGGATATGGTTTTGCAGACCACCGACGGCAATAAAGTCAAAAACGTCCAGCGCAAAAACAGCTCCGGCAAATTTGAGAACTGGGATCTGCTCAGCCCGGACATCCGCAGCAAAGGTGTTACGCGGATCGATCTGAAAGAGCTGAAAGACCAGATCGTGGCGCAGAACAAAGCGCTGACAACTTCTGAGCGTTCCACTAAAGAAATCGATGTTGCGGATGTGTTGGGTTCGCTGCGGCTGAATGTTTTGGTTTACGGTAAGGAAACCAAAATGGAGCTGTATGTGTCCAACAACCCCGATTTCGATCCCACCCCGCTGACGGTGGAGAAAAATCCGACCGTTTCGCTGGGCGCGAGCGACAGCAAAAACACCATCACCAAAAATGATGATGGCTATTATGCTGTGAAAGAAGGCAAAGATCAGGTTGTCAACCTGTTCGCGGCTTCCGGTGCGGGCAATATGGATGCCTCGGCGTATCCGTATCTGCACATCAAATTCCTGCTGAACTCCGGCGCGAAAGTGACCAACGCTGTGTTGATTGATGCGGAAGGTAATGAATACAAAGCGGGCGGCTCCAGTGCCGTCAACATTTTGGGTGGCACGATCGAAAATGTTAGCAGCCGCCAGATCACCTTCGATGCCTCCAACATGACGGCGGCGGATAAAGCGCAGTTCCTGAGCAATCTGCGTGTGAAGCTGACGGTCGAAGGCGGTGCGGTGTCGATGCTGGCGAAAGTGTCGACCGATGGCAACCTGAAGATCACCTCGGACAATGTGCCGGGTATCACGACTCATAAACTGACGGCGAAGCCCGGCCCGGGTATGCCGCAGAATGCTGCGGTTGAGATGGACGAAGCGGACGGTAGCGTCAACTACAATCTGAAAGGCCATCTGGCGGCATGGGTTCCGGCGACGCTGTACAACGGCGCCCAGGCGGTGAACGGTAACGATTATCAGTATCTGATCATCGATGTGAAAAAGATGACCGACGGTCTGTGCCGCAACGATGCAGACACCGCTTATGCTAAAGAGGTTGAAAACGCTGATGGCTCCAAAACGTGGGTGGATGCTGACGGCGAGGCGGATGCCAAGGTTCAGACGGCGTTTGCGGCTTCGTTCCAGCTGACTTACACTAAGAACGGCTCGAACCAGCAGCTGAAAAAAGTCAACCTGGACAAAGACGGCAACATGAAGAGAAAAACGGTGCGCGAGGATTCTGCGGAATTCAAGAACACCAAACATAGCGATAAGTATGAAACGCTGACCGTGAACAAAGACGGCGTGCAGACGCAGGTGAAAGCCTACTATGTTCTGGATAGCAACGGCAAGTATCTTGTGGATGGCGGCGATTGGGGCGTTGCGGGCGAAGCTCGTCAGCCGATGACCCATAAAGTCGATTTCAAAAAGCTGGCGGAACAGGTTGCCGAAAACAACGCGGCGCTGGATAAAGCGCTGAAAGACGGACAGATTTCTCAGCAAGAGCATGATTCCTATTATATGAATATCAAGGAAGTGCTGAAAACTCTGACGGTTCGCGCGTTGGTCTATGGTAAACAAGTGCAGATGGACTACTACATTACCAACAATGGTAACTTTACTCCCGGCACGATCGCGTCCAATGTGGAAGGCTACGAGAGCGTTTCGCTGGGTATCAGCAAAGCGGACGAGTACAAAGCCAACCCCAATAATATGGAAGCCTACTATTATCTGAAAACCGATAGCAACCATATTAAAAACAGCAACAAAGGCGCGACCACGATGGTGATCAACCTGTATGCGCTGCAGGGCGAAGGCAATATGGATGCGCGCACCTACGATTATCTGTATCTGCGTGTCAACACGCTGAAGAACGGCACCAAGATCACCTCGATGAAGCTGATGGATATCGACGGCAATGTGCTGCCGGATAATCTGTTGAGTGCCACCGGCGGCGAAGCGGTTGCCGGCCAGCTGATGCGTATCGATCTGCGCAAGATGTCGGAAGCGCAGCGTGAGCAGTATCTGGAAAACACCCGTATGCAGGTGGTTATGGACGGTACCGAAGCCAACCTGCAGGCGGCGTTCAGCATCGACGAAGGATTTACCTTTGAAGATTATCTGGACGAGGACGATCCCAACTATGCGTACAAACTGCATCTGCAGCCGCTGCACATTGAGTTCAATGCCAGCGATGTGAATTTCCGCAGCGACGGATCTGTTTCCGTCAACCTGTCGGCATCCGGTGCCGGTATGCATGTGATGGATCGCACCGGTGCGATCGATGCGACGCAGTACAAGTACATGTACATCTATCTGGAAAGCGGCGCGATCAATGATGTTCGTTTCCGCACCAGCGACAATGCTTCGGACGACGATCTGAAGGTGCAAAAACAGATCGCGGCCGGCGTTGGTTTAACCCGTGTCAACCTGGAGCAGTTCAACGCTACCAAACCGCGTTTGATGAAAGACCTGTGCTTCAACTTCGTGGTGTATGTGTCGACCGAGATCACCGGTATCTGGTTCTCCAACAGCCCGACCTTTGACCCGATCGCATCGCCCACCGAGTCCGACTATGAGATCGTGATCGGCCAGCAGGTGGATCCTGTTAAAACGGGTGTCAGCGGCGTTATGAATCTGGACGGTTCGATGGAGTTCAACGGCAAAGGTGAGTATCACTTCAAACCGATCACCGGTACCAAAGGTTTCAATGCTTCGTCGCTGAAATATCTGGTGGTGGACATCGAATCCGGTGCGGAGCACCTGAAAGAGCTGCGCCTGCGCAACAAAGAGAACAGCAAGGCGTCCGCTTTCACCAATCTGAAAAACGGTTGGCAGTATGGTGTGATCAACGATTTTGATTCCAAGATTTTGGAAAATGTCTACTTCACCATGGTGGTGGATGGCAAAGTGAAGATCCGCTCGATGTGGTTCACCAACGAACCGGAAATGAACCCGCAGTACAAGGCGTTGGAGCCGGAGTATGTGGAAGTGGATCTGAGCAATGAAAGCCAGCCGTATCTGCCGCAGAAAACCCGTACGGAAGGCACCAGCAACACTACGCTGACGGTCAACGATAAAGGCATGGTTTCTGCCAGTGGTCCGGTCAACAAAGACGTGGGACTGTATGCCTCTGCTTACTATGATGAATACAGTAACCCGGCTCAAGCGGTGTACATCAAGTTCGGCGTGGTGAATCGCCCGACCTATGTGGTGATGTATACCTACGATATGGTTACCACGGGCAGCACGACGCTGGTCGATGTGCTGACGGTGAATGTCCAGCCGGGTACGTACAACGATTACGTTCGCATCGATATGCGTGACAGCAGCTTCTATTCCAGTGGTTTTTCCGGTATGCTTGAAGTCAACATCTATTCTCCGGCACAGAGCGGTTCCGGCAAAGGCACGGCGTTCACGCTGGATAAGATGGTGTATGTCGGCACGGCCAGCCCGGCGCTGAGCCCGATGGCGCGTACCGATATGGCTGACTTCGTTCCGTACGATGCGGCGCAGCTGCTGAAAGCCAGCGATATTCCGGGTCTGGTAGACAAATGGGATATCACTCCCGACGATAACAACGGCGGCGCTGAAACCGGCGACAACAGCATGGCTCTGCCGGTAAGCGTTGTGGCGGTGGCCAGCGCGGCGGCGATGGTTGTCGTGTGGCGCAAAAGAAAACAGAAAGTCGGATAAGACTTGATGTTAGCAACCTATATATAATGTAACGGTCGTGCCGGGGAATCTCCCGGTTCCCCGGCACGACCGACCCCCTTGTTTCCTTGGCTGAATCGCAGCACGCCGATGGATTGGATTCCTCCGGCGAGAAGATACGCCTGAAATTTCCGACCGAAAACAAATGATTGTTTTCCCCGATGTTGAAAGCCCTACCGCATGGCGCTGTGGCGCCGACGGCTTTACCATATATACGCCCGCAAACCGGATGGCTTTTGCGGATAACCATAACCCTCCTGTCGTGTAACGACCGGCTTTGTTGGAGAGATGTGCCATGATGCATGCAAGACAAATTGATAAAACCATCAGCAAGATACGCTCCTTGCTCAAACGGTTGGATCCGTACCTGTTCCATACGGAAGATGTGCTGGCGCTGGAAAGCTATACAACCTTTGATTCGCTGTATGCGCCGCCGGCGGATGATGATCTGTACACGCCGGTGACGGCCGAGAGTGAATGGGGCGCAGAAAAGCAGTACAACTGGCTGCGCGGCACCTATGTGGTGCCGGAACGGCTGGCGGGCAAGCCCCTATTCCTCAAGCATATGCATTTTTGTGGATATGAAGGCTTGCTGTTTGTCAATGGTATGCCGTACGGCAACTATGCGACCAAAATGGCAGTGGCGTGCCACGGCAATCACTACGCCCCTCGTTTCACCGCCGGCGCGGCAGCAGGGGAGAGCTTTTCCCTCGCCATTGAGGCGTACGCCGGGCACACGGTGGAGGGATGTTTTCCGTATGCACCGGTTGAAACCTGCTCGTTTCGTTACCCGATCGGTAACTTTGAGATTTGTACACAGAACGAAATCGTTGCTGAATTCAGCTACGATTTGCGCACACTGCTGGAGCTGTGGGAAAATCTGGACCCGGAAAGCTTCCAGCGGGCGCGTATCACCAACTGTTTCATTGAGCTGCACCCCATCCTGATCTACTCGATGGATACCGTGCCGTGGCAGGAGGTGGAAGCGTCGCTGCAAAAAGCGCGCGAGGTGATGGCACCGCTGTTGGCGGAAACCAACGCGCCGCACGCGCCGCACGTCGGTCTGATCGGCCATTCGCATATGGATACCGCGTGGCTGTGGGAGATTGACGAAACCATCAAAAAATGCGCGCGTACCTATTCCAACCAGATGAACCTGATGGATCGCGACCCGGATTACACCTTTATGCAAAGCTCCGCTTATCATTTGAAGTGGATGGAGATGCATTATCCGGATTTGTTTGAGGCGATCAAAAAGCGCATTTTGGAGGGTCGCTACGAACCCAACGGCGGCGTGTATGTCGAAAGCGACGGCAACATTCCCGGCGGCGAATATCTGATTCGCCAGTTTTTGTGGGGAATGCGATATACGCGCGAAAAGTTTGGATACAGCTCCAACGCTTATTTCCTGCCGGACAGCTTCGGCTTTAGCGCCGCGCTGCCGCAGATTTTGAATGGATGTGGTATCCCGTACTTCCTGACCACCAAGGTGGGCTGGAGCGATACCAATGTGTTCCCTTATGATACCTTCTACTGGGAGGGCATCGACGGTTCGCGGGTGTTCACCCATTTCAACTGCACTGAGGGCGGTACCACACCGGGATGCCTGATCCCGCGGGTATGCCGCAAGGGTAAGGATGGTATCAGCCAGAAATCCGTGACCGATGCGCGGTTGATGACCTTTGGCCATGGCGATGGCGGTGGTGGCCCCGAAGCCTTTATGCTGGAAATGGCCAAGCGCACACGCGATCTGCAAGGGGTACCGCGGGCGGCATATACCACCGTCGGTCGCTTTATGCAAGAGCTGGAGCGCGATGCGGTGGATCCCAATGTGTATCGCGGCGAGCTGTATTTGGAGCTTCACCGCGGCACATATACCAATCAACATACCATCAAACGCAACAACCGCAAAGCGGAGATTGCTCTGCACAATGCGGAATTGTATACCGTGGAAAAAGCGATTGCCGATGGCGTGCCCGCTTCTGAAGAGGCAATGGCACCGCTGATGGAAAAGCTGCTGGTCAACCAGTTCCACGATATTCTGCCGGGCACCTGTATCGCCCCGGCGCACGATCGCTCCATCCGCGAGACCACTGAGGTGATCGAAAAGGCCACCGGCTTGACCCAGCGACTGCTGGAGGGCGCACCGGCTACCGGCAGCGTCACGGTGAGCAACCCGGTCGATATTCCCCGCAGCGATGTGATCGATATGCCGGTGCCGGAAAACGGTTACATCGACGGCTATCGGCAGCAGATCATTACCCGCCGGGACGGCAGCCGATCGCTTCGGGTCGCCGGGGTGGCGCTGAAACCGTTTGAAACCCGCGCGTTGCCGCTGGTGGGCGGAACCTACCACCCGCAGCCGTCGCCGTTCCACTTTGCCGATCGGGTGTTGACCACGCCGATGGCGGTGGTGACCTTTGATGAAAAAGGGCGGATCGCCTCGCTGGTGGATAAAGCCACCGGGCGCGAGGTGCACGGCAAAGGATACAGCTTAAACACCTTCCTGTTCGGCGAAGATGTTCCACACGCTTGGGACAACTGGGACATCGACAACGATTTGGAAATGAAGCTGACCGATTGCACAGAGCTGGAATCGTTTGAACCGGTCGCGGATGGCGAAGTCGAGTTCCGTATTCGCACCGTGTACCGCTTGTCGCCGAACAGCCGTGTGTATCAGGATATGGTGTTCTACGCCGATTCGCCGCGCATCGACTTTGAAACGGCGATCGATTGGCATGACAAGCATCGGTTCCTCAAAACCGTGTTTGATACAAGCGTCCGTTCGGATTACGCCACGCAGGAAGTTCAGTTTGGGTATTTGCGCCGTTCCACCAGCCGCAACAACAGCTGGGAGCAGGCACGCTTTGAAGTGCCGCAGCACAAATACACCGACTTATCCGAGACCCGCTTTGGCGTGGCGGTGCTGAATGATTGCAAATACGGCGTCAGCCTGTACGACAATCGCATCGCGTTGTCGCTGCATAAGGGTGGCTGCAAACCTGACCCCCGCGGCGATGAGGGGTATCACGAATGTGTTTACTCGCTCTGCCCGCACACCGGCGCCTTTGCCACCGACACGGTGGTATACCCCGCGTATGCGCTGAACAATCCGGTGCTGATCGCGGGAGGCAGCGTCAGCTACCAGCCGCCGGTTACCACCGACAGCGACCATGTGCTGATCGAAACCATCAAGCCCTGCGAGGACAGCGATCGCGCGTTTATCGTGCGGCTGTACGAATGCGAGGGCAGCCAAGCACAAGCGGTGCTGACCACCGGGTTTGATGTCAAACGCGCGGCCACCACCGATATGCTGGAGGTGGAAACCGAACAGCTGGCGCCTGATAACGGGCAAATCGCTTTGAGCTTCCGTCCGTTCGAGATCAAGACCCTGAAGTTCTGGTATTGATCGGTATTTCTTTTGTCGCAGTAGCCAAATGGCTGTGTTGATATAATGATTTTTCTACTGAAAGGCAGGTTAACAAGGTGAAAGCATTTACGAAGATTTTGGCTCTTTTGATGACGCTGATTATGCTGGTATTCTGCTTCTCGGCGTGTAAAAAGGACAAAAAAGATCCGGAACCTGAACCGGAATCGTCGGATGCCAGCAGCGAACCTCAGGTTGATGATGGCGATGACGAGGAGCCCACGGATGACGATGAGCCCGAGGACGACGATGACGATTGGGATGACGATGACGATTGGGACGATGACGAGCCCGATGAACCGACTGACGATGATGAGCCGGATGAGCCGTCGTTGGAGGAGATCGCGACCAAACATATTAAAGCGCGTATCGCCACTCCCAGCAAAGGCATGAAAGCCACGGATCGCATCACCTATATGCTGTCTCCGCTGGATCTGGGCGCGGACCGCACCGGTAAAGAGGATTGCACCGACATTATCCAGGCTTGCTTGAGCGCGGCTCATGCGGCGGGCGGCGGTGTTGTGTATCTGCCGGCAGGTTTCTATCGTGTGGAGAAGAATGAGCTGACCATCGAAGGCGGCGTGACTCTGCGCGGCGAATGGATGAACCCCGATGAGGGCGGTCTGGGCGCTGCGAACAAAGGCACCGTTCTGATGGCGTATGACAAACGCGGCAGCGCGAACGATTCGATGGATTCTCCGTTGATCAGCATGAAAAGCGCTGCGACGCTGCGCGATATCAGTGTGTGGTATCCGGAGCAGAGCGCGACCAACCCGCAGGCATATCCTTCCACCATCCGCGGCACCGGCCACACGGTGGTGATGAATGTCACCTTGTATAACTCGTATAGAGGTTTCTACAACAGCAGCTGTTCGTCCATGGTGATCCGTAACTTCTACGCTACGGTTTTGAACCAGGGCATCTACGGCGCGGAAGCGTACGATATTCCGCGTATCGAAAAAGTGCGCTTTGACACCAAATATTGGGAGCAGAGCGGTCTGCCGAACGCGCCCAAAGCCAAATCGGCGGCGGCCAAACAGCTGGAAAACTACACCAAGAACAACGTGATCGGTATTCGTGCCGGTCGTCAGGACTGGGGTTATTGGTACGATATCTATGCCAACAATGTGCGGTATGCCTGCATGCTGACCGACGGTAACGATTCTATTGGTAAGCTGGTCACCCGCAACACCAAGGTGGGTATCTATATCGAAAACATGAGCTACCCGGGCTTGGAGGTTTCGTATTCGGATATCGATGCGAGCCAGGCGGGTATCTACTACAACTCCAAGGGCAACGAAACGCTGGCGGTCTCGACCACCGTGTTCCGCAACGCGGACAACGCGATTCGTGCGGTGAACTCGGCGGATTACGCGATCGACCTGAGCGAATGCACGCTGGAAAACTGGCAGGATAACGCGCTGTTTATGGACGGCGGTCATATCAACGCCAGCAACACCACTTTCAAAGCGTCCAAAACCTCCAAGAGCACCTTTAAGGTGTCCAAAAAGGTGTCGCAGGTGATGCTGCTCGGCAACACCTTCAAAACCGATAAGGCGCTGTTCAACGGCACCGGTTGGAGCGACAGCGACAAACGCATCCAGCGCGATGACAAGAACACCGATATTATCAAACGCGCGGACGAGTACGATTACACCTTTGCACCGCAGCGCAAGGCCGCGAAAGCGAAACTGTTTGATGTGGCATCTTACGGCGCTGTTGCGGGCAATACGCTGAAAGGCTCGACCATTTATAAGGTGGATGCGGTTTCTGAGAAAGAAACCAAAGTGAAAGACAGCACCGCGGCGATCCAGTCGGCGCTGAATGCAGCCGGTAAAAACGGCGGCGGTATCGTCTATCTGCATGCGGGCTACTATCTGGTCAAAGGTACGCTGAAAGTGCCGGCGGGCGTGGAGCTGCGCGGTGTGTTCACCGGTCAGCACTACGGTAACGGTACCATGGACGGCACTCAGATCTTTGCCTACAGTGGTAAGAACAATGCCAACGGTACACCGCTCATTACGCTGGGTCAAAACGCCGGTGCCACCGGTTTCACTGTGTACTATCCGGAGCAGGGCCTCAGCGATAAAGCAAAGCTCACCAGCGAAAAAGTGAAGGCGTATCCGCCCACGATCCGTGCCAACAAAGGCACCTGGATCCAGAACGTGTGCTTCACCGGCGCGTATGTCGGTATCGACGCGATGACCAATCGCTGCGACGGCATCGTGATCTCGGATGTGACCGGTGCGGTTATGAGCAAAGCGTTGATCATGGGTCATGGCATCAACGGCGGTTGGGTGCAGGATTTCCACTTCAACTTCTCCAGCTGGAGCGGCAACTATCCGATCGCACCGAACGGCAATGAGTCCGGTAACAGAGATGAAAACGGCGAGAAGATCAGCCGTGATACGATGCTGACCGAATATGCGGCGCGCAAAGTCAACGGCGTGGAGCTGGGTGATTGCAAAAATGTGAAATTCTTCTCCAGCTTCAACATCAGCATCAACACCCAGATTAAGCTGATGGAAGACCCGTACACCAAGGGCTCTTTCGTGGGCAATATGTGGGGCTTCGCGTTCGACGCCTGCCATGATGGCGTGTATGCGGAATCCGGTAATGCGCAGCTGAACCTGTACGAATCCATGGGCGTGTTTAACAAATACGATGGCGTGGAATACGGCGGTCACAACGTGCATACCACCGAGAAATTCACCGGTACCATCGGTGTGTGGAACACCGACTCCTGGAGCCCGAACGCCCAGGGTATCGCGTATGTCAAGGGCGGCACGGTCAACTATGTGAACTGCTTCCCGTGGTGCGTGTACAAGGGCGAGTGCTTCGAGGGCGGTACGCTGAACATTTTGGGCACCACCTTCGTGTCCAACAACGATTCCAAGATGTCGGTCAAGAATGCGGCGGACAAATGGCATATTCCGGTGAGCGATTTCCTGAAGATCAACTGGATCGCGAACCAGGGCGCCAGCTCCGAAACCGATCAGATTCAAATTCCCGCGGCGATCTATCATAAGGGCGCCAAGGGTAAAGTGGTCGGCACCATCAGCTGTAAACAGAACCTGTACATCTTCCAGGAGGACGGCGCGAAAGTCGAAACCAAATTCTTGGGCACGCAGTTTGTTCCCGGCGAATAAGCGGGAACCACTCCGGCTTCGCCACAGCGCGAAACGGGCGTAAAAAGCGATAAAACGACCGGCAGATGGCCTTTGGGCTGTCTGCCGGTCGTTTGCTGTTGGCGGAGAAAACGCAGGCGATGGCGGATGCACTTGGCGGTTGCGCGGTATATACTGGTGGTTGTGCGATGGCGCTGTATCTGTGCAAAGCGGCAGAAAATCCGGTCGCTTTTGCACGAACCGGAGAATATTCACAGCAAAACCGGGTCGGTTGTTGACAAGTCCGGTCGGGTTTCGTATGATGACAGTATGTGAACGCCTTTTGGGCGGGTAGGAGGAACCGGGGTATGAAAAAAATCAAACGATGCGTAGCGGTGCTGGCCGGGCTGGCATGCTTGCTGACCGGATGGGGTGCTGTCGCCGATCAGGAAACCGAAACCATCCCGACCTATGAATTGATGCGCTTTTCCAAATTCGAGCGGGAATATAACGCCGACACGAACGATTTGCTGTACGGCGATACGCTTTATGCCAACTGGACACGCGCCGACAACCTGGAGAGCGAGGACGGCGTGGATGTGGAAACCGACTATCCCGGAAGGGAAAATCTGCGTCTGAAAGTAACGATTGATCTGTCCTCCACCGATGCCTCGCAAACCCCCGACGCGGCGTGGGACAGCTTGACGGTGAAGCTGCGGTCGGTGAATGTCAAGGATAAAGAAGGCGACCCGGAGCTGAAAATCAACGGCGGCAACTCCGAAACCAACGACGAACACAACTACGGTTGGAATATCCGCCCGGATCAGGTGTCGATGCAAAACGGCCATTTGGAGCTGTCCATTCCGCTGAACCGTCCGGCAGATAACCACCGCGGGTTGATGGATTGGACGCAGGTGCAGCGCATCATTCTGACCATGCGGCTGCGCGACAGCGTGGTGGCGGACGAAATGGCAGACACCTACACCATGCGGCTGTCGGAGGTGCGGGTGGTCAACGATGTGATGGAGATCGCGCGCGATCGGGTGCGCGCGGCGGCGGATGACCATTTCCCGGAGGGAATCGTCTACCGTCAGGACAGCTTGGAGCTGTTTGCCGCCACGCGGCAGCAGGCGCTGGCGCTGGTGGCGGACGAAACCGCCCTGTTGTCCCAGCTGAACGCAATGGCGCAGCAGATGCAGCAGGTGCGGGACAATATGGTGGAGATCACCTATGATACTGCGAACTTTTCGCGGTTGTGCGGCAACTATCCCGGCGAATCGCAGCAAACGCTGTACGCCGACTGGGCGTATGCCGACCAGGGCGGCGACGGTGTGGGGGTGGATCTGTCCCACCACGATTTCAGCCGTACCATGTTGCAGTTGGAACTGGATCTGCAAGGACCGGAGGGGTATGACGGCGTATGGAATACCGACGGCTGGGTGCTGCTGCGGTCGGTGGACGAGGACGGAGCGCGCTGCACCTATGGCTGGCGGCTGGCGGCGGAGGATGCCGCGATCGGGCAGCTGCACACCGGCATCAACCGGCTGTGCATCCCGCTAGATGCTGCCGTCGAGGATGGCTATACCGTTTTGCAAAGCGACCCGACCGCCCCACGGCAGGGCGCGATGAATTGGCGTGCGGTCAACCGGATGCAGGTGTATTTGGCACCGGAAAACTATCAAAAAGGCACGTTCACCATGGCCGTGACCACGGCGCGGGTGGTGGATATGACCCAGCCGGCGGAGGAAATTGTGAAGCTGCGCGCGGCGGTGGAGCAGCCGGTGAAAACCGAGCGGCATTACACCCCCGATTCGTGGCAGGCGTATATCGACGCGCGGGCGCAGGCGCAAGCCGTGGATACCGCGTATCCGTATGTGTCGCCGGAGGCGATCCGGCAGGCAACCGCGGCGCTGGATCAGGCGCGTTTGGCGCTGGCGGAGGTGCCGGTGTATGCCGCGGGGGATGTGGACGGCGACGGTACCGTCACCATCGCAGATGCGCTGGCGGCGCTGCAGGCGGCAAGCGGACAGGTGGAGCTGGATATTTCCGCGCAGCGTGCCGCCGATGTGGATGGCGCGGCGGGTATCAGCGCCGCCGACGCATGGCTGATTTTGCAAAGTGTGACCGGCGGTGCCGCTCTGGCAGCCGATTGATTGACGCGCATATCCCGCGGCGTTGTCCCATATAGTGGAGTATACACGAAAAAGGGGGCGGCGCAGTGGAGATGAGCGTTGGCTGGCAAGTGGTTTGGGCGATACTCGGGGCGATCGCGGCGGTCGCCGTCGCGGTGGCGGCGATCCGCACCAAGCGACCGGTGCGCACGCTGGTCGGATCGGGGGTACAGGGCTTGTGCGCGCTGGCGGCGGTCAATGTCGCGGGGGCGTTCACCGGGGTATCGCTGGCGCTGAATGTGTTCACCGGCGTCTGCTGCGTGGGGCTGGGGATTCCCGGTGTGATCGCGCTGCTGTTGGAAAAAACGATTTTGGGCGTGTGACCGCGCGGCGCGATTGTGGTTGAAAAATCGACGGCGTTGGGGTATACTGTTGTTGGCAGAACGCAAGTAACGGGAGGCTTTGGATGATGGTATATCCTACCACGACCCATTTGCAGGCGCATCAAAAAGATGCGCTGCTGTATTATACATTTCCGGCATTTGACCGGGTGCCGTTTGTGCGGCACGGCTTTTCCACCCGGCTGGGTGGGGTCAGCCGCGGCGTGTACGAAAGCATGAACCTCAGCTTTACGCGGGGGGATGATGACGCGGCGGTGCAGGAAAATTTCCACCGTTTTTGCGAAGCCATCGGGGTATCGGCGGAGCAGGTGGTGGTATCGGCGCAGGCGCACCACACCAACATCTACAACGCGACGGCAGCGGACTGCGGTCGCGGCGTCACCCGCGAGCGGGGCTATACCGACATCGACGGCTTGCTGACCGATGAGCCGGGGGTGGTGCTGTGCACCCAATACGCCGACTGTGTGCCGCTGTTTTTTGTGGATCCGGTGCGGCGGGTGGTGGGCACCTCTCATTCCGGCTGGCGCGGTACGGTGGCGCGCATCGGCGCGGTCACGGTGGAGCGGATGTGCCGCAACTACGGTTGCCGGCGCGAGGATATTCTGGCGGCGGTGGGACCTTCGATCGGTCCCTGCTGCTTTGAGGTGGACACCCCGGTGTACGACGAGTTCCGCACCATGGCGGAGTTTGACGAAAAGTGCGTGCGGCTGAAACCGGGAGATAAGTTCGATATTGACCTGTGGGAAGTAAACCGCCGCATTTTGCAGGGCGCGGGGGTGTTGCCGCAGCATATCACGGTGACCGATCTGTGCACCAAATGCCATCCGGATGTGTTTTGGTCACATCGGGTGACAGGACAAGAAAGAGGCAGCTTGGCGGGCTTTATCGCCATTGCGCCGGAAGGGAAATGAGGGAGACCCCATGCCGTATTCCTTTGTGGATATGGGACTATATTTCTTTTTATACAGCGGGTTTGGCTGGCTGTTTGAAACCACCTATTGCTCGCTGGAAACCATGAGCTTTGTGAATCGCGGCTTTTTGAACGGCCCTTTGTGCCCGATTTATGGGGTAGGGGCGCTGCTGATGTTCATTTTTTTGCTGCCGATCCAGCGCAAGATCGACAGCCCGCTGGTGGCGCTGCCCACCATCTTCATTTCCGGCGCGGTGCTGGCGACGGTGGTGGAATACGGCACCTCGGTGGCGATGGAGCAGCTGTTCCACGCCCGCTGGTGGGACTATACCAAATTTCCGCTGAATTTTAACGGGCGGGTGTGTTTGTTCGTGTCGCTGGTGTGGGGTGGTTTTGCGCTGCTGTTTGTCTACATCATCCAGCCGCAGTTTGAAAAGCTGGTGGCGGCGCTGCACCGCCATCCCAAGTGGCCGGCGCGTCTGGTCGCGATCGGCGGGGTGCTGCTGGCGGTGGATATGGTGTCCTCGGCGCATATTGCGGTGGACATCGGCAACAAATTGGATCATTTCGGTGCATCGTGGCGGTTTTGGTAACCGATGCGCCGCTCCCCTCATAGGATAGAGTGAGATTTATCCTATGGGGGGACTTTTTTATGAATGTGGAAACCTTTGCGGTGATAGGCGGCGACCTGCGCGCCGCTTATCTCGCCGGCGAGCTGGCGGCGGATGGCTACAAGGTCATCACCACCGGGCTGGACGGCGCGGATCTGCCTCCCTGTGTGACCGGTTGTACCAATCCGATGCAGGCGATCTCGCTGGCGGATTGTGTGATTTTACCGCTGCCGGTAACGGCGGAGGGAGGCGCGCTCAACGCCCCGTTTTCGCGGATGCGGATGACGCTGGAACAGGTGTTGTCCGCGATCCGTCCTGACCAATATCTGGTGGGCGGCAACATAGCGGACAGTGTGCGCCGCGAAGTGGAGGCACGGGGGCTGACCATCGACGACTATTTCGCGCGTGAGGAGCTGGCGGTGCAAAACGCCATTCCCACCGCCGAGGGCGCGGTGCAGCTCGCGATGGAGGAGCTGCCTATCACCCTGCATGGGGCGCACTGCTTGGTGACCGGTTACGGTCGGGTGGCACGCACGCTGGCGCAGCTGCTGGTAGCGATCGGCGCACAGGTGACAGTGGCGGTGCGCAAATGCGCCGACGCGGCGTGGGCGCAAGCCGCCGGGTGTGACACCACCGATGTGCGCCAGCTGACACAGGCGGGCGATTTTGATGTGATCTTCAACACCGTGCCGGCGCTGCTGTTCACCCGCGAGGTGCTGGAGCCGATGCCGCGGGATACGCTGTTGATCGATCTGGCATCCCGCCCGGGAGGGGTGGATTTTGCCGCGGCGGCGGATACCCAGATCAAAACCATCTGGGCGCTGTCGCTGCCCGGGCGGGTCGCCCCCAAAAGCGCCGGCCTTATCATCAAAAACACCATCTTGAACATGGTAAAGGAGCGAGAGTCATGAATCCACTGTCGGTGGGGCTGGCGATAACCGGCTCCTTTTGTACCTTTGACCGGTTGCTCGGGCAGATCCCCGCGCTGCAGCAGCGCGGGATGGAGATCACCCCGATCTTATCCTTTAACGCAGCGGGGCTGGACACCCGCTTTGGCAAAGCGGAGGATTTTCGGCAGCGGCTGGTGGCGCTGACCGGGCACGAACCGCTGCTGACGCTGACCGATGTGGAGCCGATCGGTCCCCAAAAAATGTTTGATGTGCTGGTGGTGGCACCCTGTACCGGCAGTACGCTGGGGCGGCTGGCGTGCGGCATCAGCGACACGCCGGTGTCGCTGGCGGTCAAATCGCATTTGCGGCGCAGCCGTCCGGTGGTGCTGGCGGTGTCTACCAACGACGCGCTGGGCGGCTCCATGCGGAATGTATCGTTGCTCAAAAACACCAAACACATCTTTTTTGTGCCGCTGCGACAGGACGATCCGGTTGCCAAGCCGAATTCTCTGGTGGCGGATTTTGCCCGTATCGGTGACACGGTGGACGCAGCGCTGCGGGGCGAGCAGATCCAACCGCTGTTTTGCAGCTAGCGCTTTTGGGGAAAGACGTTGCACCCGCGCGGAAAGTGTGTTAGAATAGAAAAACAAAGGTAACAAATCAAAGGAGTGTTTTTTCATGATCGCGATCGCGTGTGACCATGCCGCTTTGGAAATGAAGCGGGATCTGCTGGGGCTGTTGGATGAGATGGGGCTTGCCTATCACGACTACGGCACCTATGACGAGAAAAGCTGTGATTATCCGGTGATGGCGGCGCGGGCTGCCAAAGCGGTGACCAGCGGGGAGTGCGACCGCGGTATTTTGATTTGCGGCACCGGCGTGGGAATGTCGCTGGCTGCCAATAAGGTTAAGGGTATCCGCTGCGTGGTGTGCAGCGAGCCGTATTCCGCGGAGCTGTCCCGCCGCCACAACGACACCAATATGCTGGCGGTCGGCGCGCGGGTGATCGGACCGGAGCTGGCGCGTATGATCGTGCGCACATGGCTCACCACCGCATTTGAGGGCGGCCGCCATCAACGCCGGGTGGATTTGATCACCGCGCTGGAAAACGGCGAAGAGCTGGAATAAAAAGGAGAACGCTATGGAAACCATCACCGCGAAAAGCAACGCCCGGCTGGCGCTGGGGGTGTTTGGACGCACCATTGTGGCGGCGTTGATCGGCGTGATTTTGTATTTGTCGCTGTCCACTATATTCGCCACCTTCAGCACCGAAAAAATCGGTGTGACCGTGTGGGAATATGACAGCAGCGGCGTGGCTCACGAGGTCAAAACCTATCTGTACGAGGATAAGGATTTTCCCGACGAGCTGAAGCTGGAGGAGAACCAGACCTCCACCGACAAATACTCGCCGGTGCCCGCCGGGGTGGAGCTGGCGCTGGATATCGTGACCCAGGTGTGCAATCTGATCATTCTGGCGGCGTTTCCGTATCGCAAGCTGTGGGCGCAGGGCGACCACGACCGCAACGAGATCAATTTCGGGCATCTCAAAGAGGATACGCAGCGCGGCTTAAAGGTGGGATTGATCGCGGATATCCCTGCGATATTGGTGTATCTGTCGCTGTGGCTGGGCAAGCTGGGGGTGCCGCTGTTTGAGCACACCCATGCGCTGTACACCCTGTTCAACAGCAGCTTTTTGCCGTTTTGCTACCGCACCATGGGGCGCGGGCTGCAAAGCGCGACCGGCTTGTCGGTCGGCAGTATGCTGGCGCTGCTGCTGCCGGTGGTGTTCTTGCCGCTGGTGTGCCATGTCGCGTACACGCTGGGGCTGCACCAGTTTTCGGTCAGCGACAAGCTGTTTTATAAAAACAAACCCCGCAAAAAGAAGACCTCTCCGCGTCGATAAAGCGGGGATAACCACACCGCCTCACGCATACATATGGCGTGAGGTGGTTTTGTTGAACAGCTTACCAACGATGTTGCGCCGGCGGGCGGCGGTGCTGCTGGTCGGGATCACGCTGCTGGGGTTTGTTTCGGCGATATGGCAGGTGCGCCGCACCGATCAGGCCATGACGGGGGCGTCGCCGTATCTGCTGATCGACCCCGGTCACGGCGGCATGGACGGCGGGGCGGTCGCCGCCGACGGCACACAGGAGAAAACCGTCAATCTGGCGATTTCGCTGCCGCTGGCGGATATGCTGCGGGTGTTCGGCTGCACGGTGCGCACCACCCGCGACAACGATGTGTCCATTCACGATGCGGGCGCCGCCACCATTAAAGAGAAAAAAGTCAGCGATATCCACAACCGGCTGGCGCTGGCGCAATCCGCCCGCCTCACGGTCAGCATTCACCAAAACCAGTTTCCGCAAACGCAGTACAGCGGTACGCAGGTGTTTTATTCGCCCAACAACCCGGAAAGCGAGGGGCTGGCGGACTGCATCCGTGAAAGTGTGCTGACGCTGCTGCAGCCGGACAACAACCGGCAGCTGAAAAAAGGCGGCAGCAGCATTTATCTGCTGCATCACGCCACCCCGCCGGCGGTGCTGGTGGAATGTGGCTTTTTATCCAACCCGACCGAGCGGGAAAAGTTGAAAGACGCGGCGTATCAGCAGCAAATGGCGTTCGCCATTGCGGGCGGCGTGTTGCGATACGCGCCGTAAAAACCGCGCGGGATCCCCGCGATAAAGGAGACCAATATGGCAGGCAAAAACAAAGCGGTGTTCGTGTGTTCCGAATGTGGATACGAATCGCCCAAATGGAGCGGACGGTGCCCCTCCTGCGGCGAATGGAACACCATGAATGAAGAGATCAAAGCCCCGGCGCGGACAGCGGCACCGGGGGGCAGCACGCTGCGCCGTATGCCGCAGCGGATCACCGAACTGAATCCGGAAGGGGAGCAGCGTTACCGCACCGGCATGAAAGAGCTGGATCGTGTGCTGGGCGGCGGCATTGTCAAAGGCGGGCTGATGCTGATTGGCGGCGATCCCGGTATCGGCAAATCCACTTTGCTGCTGCAAATTTGCGCGCATCTGGGACAGTCGTTGACCATTTTGTATGTGTCCGGCGAGGAATCCGAGCGCCAGATCAAGCTGCGCGCCGACCGGCTGGGGGTTGCGAGCGACAACCTGTTTGTGTTGTGCGAAACCGATGTGCAATCCATTTTGGAGGCAATGTACGCCCAAAAGCCGGATATTCTGATCGTGGATTCCATCCAGACCATGAGCTTGGCGGAGGTATCCTCGTCGCCCGGCAGCGTTACACAGGTGCGCGAATGTACCGGCGCGATTATGCGGGCCGCCAAAAGCGTGGACACGCCGGTGTTCATCGTGGGTCATGTCAACAAAGATGGTAACATCGCGGGGCCCAAGGTGATGGAGCATATTGTGGACTGTGTGCTGTATTTTGAAGGCGACCGCCACACCAGCTATCGGATGCTGCGGTGCGTGAAAAACCGCTATGGCGCAACCAACGAGATCGGCGTGTTTGAAATGCGGGACAAGGGCTTGGTCGAGGTGGACAACCCCTCGATGATGCTGCTGTCCGGTCGTCCCACCAATGTCAGCGGCACCTGCGTCGCCTGCATGATGGAGGGCTCGCGCCCGATGCTGGCGGAGGTGCAGGGGCTGGTATCGCCCACCGGATTCGGCAATCCACGGCGGATGTCCACCGGGTTTGACTATAACCGGTTGTCGCTGCTGCTGGCGGTGCTGGAAAAACGCGCGGGCTACTTTTTCTCCAATTTGGATGCCTATATCAATGTGGTGGGCGGTTTGCGGCTGGACGAGCCGGCAGCCGACCTGCCGGTGGCGCTGTCGCTGGTGTCCAGCTTAAAGGATACCGTGGTGGGCGAGGGGATCGCTGCCTTTGGCGAAGTGGGATTGGCGGGCGAGATCCGGTCGGTGTCCCACGCCGAAGCGCGGGTGGCGGAAGCCACGCGGCTGGGCTTCACCCGCGTGATTGTGCCGTACCACAACCTGAAAGCGCTCGGTCGGCGCACCGATGTGGAGCTGATCGGCGTGCGCACCATCCGCGACGCGTACGAAGCGCTGGGCGGCTGATTCGCATCAGAGCGCGGCATCGTGGAAAAGCAGGGAGAGCGGAATGAAAAAGCTGGCAACATTGTTTTTGACCTTTCTCAAAATCGGGGCGTTCACCTTTGGCGGCGGCTACGCGATGATCGCATTGCTGGAAAACGAATGTATCGATAAACACCACTGGCTGACCCGCGAGGAATTTTTGGATATGGTGGCGATCGCCGAATCCACCCCCGGTCCCACCGCCATCAACGGCGCGACCTATCTCGGCTACAAGGTGGCGGGGGTCGCCGGTGCTGCGGCAGCCACGCTGGCAGTCACGCTTCCGGCGTTTGTGATCATGTATGTGATCTCGCTGTTTTTGGATCGGTTTTTGAGCCTGACGCTGGTGGCGTGCGCCTTCAAGGGTGTGCAGGTGGGGGTCGTGTATCTGATCCTGTCCGCCGGGGTGCATATGCTGAAGGAGTTGCCAAAGACCGCGCTGAACATCGGCATTGTGGTCGCGGTCAGCGTCGCCATGGTGGCGTTTTCGCTGCTGGCGGTATCCTTTTCGGCGGTGTATTATATCCTGATTTGCGGCGTGCTGGGACTGTTGGTGTACGCCGTGAACCGGATGCGCGGGGAGGGGTCAAAATGATATATCTCGAGTTGTTTTTGACCTTTTTGATGATCGGTACCGTGTCGTTTGGCGGCGGTTACGGCATGATCGCGCTGATCCGCGAAACCGTGCTGGCCAATGGGTGGTTGAGCGACAGCGAGTTTCTCAATTTTATTGCGGTGTCCGAATCCACTCCCGGTCCGCTGGCGGTGAATATGGCGACCTTTGTTGGCTCGTCGCAAGGCGGGCTGCTCGGCGCGGCGGTGGCGACGCTGGGGGTGGTGCTGCCCTCGTTTGTGATTATACTGGTGATTTCCGCGGTGCTGAAAAGTGCGATGAAATATGCCGGGGTCAACGCCTTTTTGTCGGGGGTGCGCCCTTGTGTGGTGGCGATGATTCTGGCGACCGCGCTGACCATGGCGCTGAACACCTTGTTTCATATCACCACGCTGTCCGGCGGCTTTTCGCCGGACGGCAAAAGCATTTTGCTGTTTGTTTTGCTGATCGCTGTGGGGGCGGGATACCGCCGCCTGCGGCACAAAAGCCCTTCGCCGATCGCGATGATCCTGCTGTCGGCGGGACTGGGTATGGCGATGTTTGGTATATAAAGGAACCCGCCCGAATGCGTATGCACTTGGGCGGGTCCTTTTATGGTTACCTGTTCAGCCATCGGTCAAAATGGACGGCGCTATCCCTTCCGCTTGGAACCGTAAAGCATAGAAGGGACGAAGCCATTCCGGCTGTGTATTCCATAATTCCATCATGGACAGCCATCGTCTTTTGCCGACTCGCCGATCCAGAATGGCAAACATTCTTTCCAGAGGATTTTCGGATGTTAAGCTATCTTCTATGGGTTGATTACGATAGTGACCCAGAGCATCGCAAAATTCTTCGTCCGTGTATTCCGATCGGGCGGGTATCGGCGTGTTGTCCAACAGCGGCCAAAAGTCCTCCCAATATTCCATGATGCCGTATGGATGAGCATCTTTCTTGTATCCGTTTTTAATAAAATATGTGTTGACGGTCTCCGACGAAAATTGTTTTGCCAGTTTATCGTCTATGTAGATTTCAAATATGCGCCATCCGTCCATCCCTACATACGAGGTACAGTTATACCGAACGCGCCCATGCAGACATTTGGCCAGCATATCTTGCTCCAGATATTGGCGCATTCCGCTCCAAGAGCCCAGTATTTTACCCATACAACCTCCTTTGCGCATTTGACGGTACCCTTTTCTCCTTAAAGACAGTATATCATAAAGTCATTGTATTTTCTACCGCCATATTCACCGATCGCGCGGCGGGAGCGCGCTCTGATTTTTAATAAAAAAATCGGAGCAAGCGATACAAAGCTTGCTCCGACGTGGTGCCGGTGGCCGGACTCGAACCGGCACGCTGTCGCCAGCGGTGGATTTTGAGTCCACTACGTCTGCCAATTCCATCACACCGGCAGGTGCTTATGTATTATACACCAGCCTTTGGCAAAAATCAACCCCCAAATATATTTCAAAATTTTGCGTATGTTTTTGTTGTCATTACTCGCAAATTTTGCGGGCTGGGGGGCGTGCTTTTGGGCAGGGTACCGCTTTTCTTTTCATATTAACTGTGCTATAATACCCATAACCATAGGAGGCATGGCTTCGTCGGCGGTGAAAGAGGGGCGAGGCAATGCTTCCGTGTTGATTTTACACAACGCGGGTCACCGATCCGCCGACAGGAGGAACCCCCTATGAAACGCGCTATTATCACGGTTTTGGGCAAAGATACGGTGGGCATTTTGGCTCGCGTCTCGGCCGAGTGTGCGGCCCATCACATCAATGTGTTGGAAGTGACCCAATCCATTTTGCAGGATATGTTTGCTATGATTATGATGGTGGATGTGTCCGGCAGCGATATTCCGTTTACCCAGTTTGTGGACACGCTGAACGAGGCCGGTAAAGACATGAATTTGTCCATCCATACCATGCACGAGGACATTTTCAATACCATGCACCATATTTAACGGTACATAGGAGAACAATTATGATCAATGTAAGCGATATTCTCGAAACCATCACCATGTTTGAGGACGAAAACCTGGATGTGCGTACCATCACCATGGGTATTTCGTTGCTCGACTGCTGCGATAGCGATATCAACAAGACCTGTGCGCGGGTGTACGACAAAATCACCCGCTACGCCAAAAATCTGGTTGCCACCGGCGAACAGATCGAAAAAGAGTTTGGCGTGCCGATCATTCATAAGCGCATTTCGGTGACTCCTATCGCCATGATTCTGGCGGCGTGCGAGGACAAGGATGCGGTGAAGCTGGCGGTGACGCTGGAAAAAGCAGCGACCGCTTGCGGTGTCAACTTTATCGGCGGGTTTTCCGCGCTGGTGCAAAAGGGCTTTTCGCCCGGAGATCGCGAGTTGATTGAAGCGATTCCTGAAGCGCTGTCGGTGACCGAGCATGTGTGTTCCTCGGTCAACATCGGTTCCACCAAAGCGGGCATCAATATGGACGCGGTGGGTCTGATGGGCAAAACCGTGCGCCGCGCGGCGGAGATCACCGCCGACCGCAGCTGCATCGGCTGCGCCAAGCTGGTGGTGTTCTGCAACGCGCCGGAGGATAACCCCTTTATGGCGGGGGCGTTCCATGGCGCGGGCGAACCGGATTGCGTCATCAACGTGGGCGTTTCCGGTCCCGGTGTGGTGCGCGCGGCGCTTGCCAAGGCGGGCGATTGCGATCTGACCGGTGTGGCGGATATCATCAAAAAGACGGCGTTCAAGATCACCCGTATGGGTCAGCTGGTTGCGTTTGAAGCGTCGCGGCGGCTGGGTGTGCCGTTTGGCATTGTGGATCTGTCGCTGGCGCCCACGCCGGCTGTCGGCGACTCGGTGGCGCATATACTGGAAGAGATGGGGCTGGAGTGCTGCGGTGCTCACGGTACCACGGCGGCGTTGGCGCTGCTCAACGATGCGGTGAAAAAAGGCGGCGTGATGGCATCCTCCCATGTGGGCGGGCTGTCCGGTGCATTTATTCCGGTCACCGAAGACCGCGGCATGATCGACGCGGCGCGCTGCGGCTGCCTGCGGCTGGAAAAGCTGGAAGCGATGACCGCGGTTTGCTCGGTGGGACTGGATATGATCAACATTCCCGGCGACACCCCGGCGGAGGTGATCTCCGCCATCATCGCGGATGAAGCCGCCATCGGTATGGTCAACTCGAAAACCACCGCGGTGCGGGTGATTCCCGCTATCGGCAAAGAGGTGGGCGACGAGCTGTCGTTCGGCGGGCTGCTGGGCGGTGGTCCGGTGATGCCGCTGAACACCTATTCGCCGGCTCGCTTTATCGCGCGGGGCGGACGCATTCCCGCTCCGATGCAGAGCTTGAAAAACTGATCCCTGCCGCCGGGGAAACGCCCCGCGGCGATTCTATACGGTTCTAACGGTCCAAGGAGGCGGTACAGATGCCGGATATTATCGAACAAATCATTGCGATCGATCAAAAGGCACAGGAAACGACCGAAGCAGCCCAGCGCGAAAAGCTGGACTGCGAAAAAGAGATTGCCCAAAAGGTGCAGGCGCTGCGCGAGGATTATCTCAAAAAGGCGCGCCGGCGCATCCAGATCAACAACGAGATGGATCGCACCATTATGGAGCAAAAATGGAAAAAATATGAGGCGCATTACGACGAGCAGGCCGCCGCGCTGGAAAAGGCCTACGCCGACCACCGCGATGAGTGGGTGGATCAGATCGTGCAGCGGGTCGTGCAGCGCTGACCATGCTTGAAAGGAAGTGGTGAAGATGGCGCTGGCTTCTTCCGCACAGGCGATTTCGGCTAAGGCGCGCGCCATGTACGGCCGCTGCCTGACCCGACAGGATTTTCAAAATCTGCTGGGCTGCCACAGCGTGGTCGAGGTTGCCTCGTATTTGAAAACGCATACACACTACGCCGCTGTGCTGACCGACATCAACGAATCGACGGTGCACCGCGGCTATCTGGAAGCGGTGCTTCGCCGCAAGCTGTTCAGCGATTATGAGTCGCTGATGCATTACGACCGGTCGATGAACCGGCGATTGTCGGATTATTACATCCGCAAAAGCGAGGTCGAACAGATCGTGCACTGCCTGCATTTGATGCGGGCGGGGCGGCAGCAGGACTTCTTGTTTGCGGTGCCCGCTTTTCTGACCAAGAGCACCCGCCTGGATCTCAAACGGATGGCGGTGGCACAGGATCTGGAAGAGCTGATACAGGCGATGGGACGCACGCCCTATGCCGCGATTTTGCAGCGCTTTATGCCATGCCCGGTGCAGAAGCTACCTATGACAGCGGTGGAAAACGCGCTGATCTCGTATCAATACGATACCTTGTTTGAAGAGATCGACGGGCTGTCCCATGGACAGCGGCAGGAAATGCACCATCTGTTCGGGGTGCAGGCGGATGCGATCAATGTGTCGCGTATTCGCCGGATGAAAAAATATTTTCATATGACACCGGATCAGATCCGTCCCAACCTGTTGTCGGCGTCCGGCAACATCTCGCCGGCACTGCTGGAGCGTTTGGTGACGGCGGAAACCGACGAGCAGGTGATGGAGCTGTATTTTTCCACCGCCGGCAAGTGGGTGGACGAAGCGCAGCGCACCCATCTGGACGATCTGCCGATGCGGCTGCCGTATTTCGTGGCGCGACGATATATGCATTTCTCCACCTATCCGCTGGTGGTATTCGCCTCGTATATCATTATGACGGAAATTGAACTGGACGACCTGATCAACATCATCGAGGGCATCCGGTACGGACTCCCACCCGCCGACATCGAAGCGATGTTGGTGCTGGGCGGTCTGTGATTCGGTTAGTGAAAGAAGGGATTTCTGTTGGCTATCACCACAATGAAGCTGGTCACCATCGTTGGCATGATGCCCCATCTGGATGAAGTCGTACAGGTGTGCGGCGAAAGCGGGTTGTTCCATCCCGAAGACGCCCTGACCTTTTTCTCGGACACCAAGGGCTTTTCCGCCGTGCGGGAGGAAAACCCCTACACCGAGCCGCTGACTCAGCTTAAAGCGGCCATCCAGCAGGCGGGCGGACAGCCCGAACGCACCTGGCCGGCCGATTTGTCCGAAAGCGATTTGCTGCTGTATATCCAGCATTTTCGTGAGCGCACCGCCAAAGCGGCGGAGCAGATCACCGCGTTGTCGCAGCAGCGCGAAACGCTGGCGCGGGATATTGAACAGTTCGAGCATCTGAAAGGGTTGAATGTGGAGCTGAGCAGCCTGCTGGCTTGCCAGAACATCAAGGTGCGGTTTGGGCGGCTGCCCGCCGAAAGCTACGAAAAGCTGGATCTGTACAGCGACAACCCGTATGTGCTGTTTTTCCCCGCCGGGAAAGAGAAGAATTATTACTGGGGCATGTATTTCGCCCCGCTGGAATTTGTGGAGGATGTGGATCGCATCTTCTCCGGGCTGTATTTCGAGCGGATTCACATTCCGACCGCCAGCGGCACCGTAGAGGAAACGCTGGATCGGTTGTACGCCGAGCGGGAAAAGACGGTGCAGGCGCTGGAAGAGGCGCGCACCCAGCAGCAGACCGATTGGGAGCAGGAGAAAAAAGCCTGCCTGTCGGTGTACACCGCGATCCACCGCAAAGAGTATCTGTTCGGGCTGCGGCGCTACGCGGCGCGGTACCACGAAGAATTTATCATGACCGGATGGGTGCCGGCACCGGATCAAAAGCGGTTTGAAACGCTGCTGCGTCCGATCGAATCGGTGTCCGCCACCTTTGAAAAGGCGCATGCCGATACCCGGCACACCCCGCCGGTCAAGCTGAAAAACCCCCGTATTTTCCGCCCGTTTGAATTTTTGGTGGATATGTACGGCATGCCGCGCTACGGCGAGATCGACCCCACCGGCTTTGTGGCGGTCACCTATGTGCTGCTGTTCGGCGTGATGTTCGGCGACTTGGGGCAGGGGATTCTGGTGTCCATCGCCGGCTATTTGATGTGGAAGCTCAAAAAGCTGGACATCGGACGCATTTTGATCCCCTGCGGCGTATCGTCCGCCTGTTTCGGCTTGGTCTACGGCTCGGTGTTCGGGTTCGAGCATCTGTTGGATCCGCTGTATAAGGCGGTGTTCGGATGGGAAGAAAAGCCCATCGAGGTGATGCAATCCGCCACCGCCACCAACATTTTGCTGGTTTCGGTCGCGGTGGGCATTTTGCTGATCGTCATATCCATGGCGCTGAATGTGTATTCCGCCGCCCGCCAGAAAAACTGGGAAGCGGCGCTGTTCAGCCCCAGCGGTGTGGCGGGAATGGTGTTTTACCTGTCGCTGATCCTCGGCTGTGTGGCGCAGTTCCTGCTGAATGTGCCGGTGATGAACACCGCGTACATCCTGCTGCTGATCGTGCTGCCGCTGATTCTCATGTTCCTGCGCGAGCCGCTGGGCAAGCTGGTGGCGCGCGACCCGGATTGGAAGCCGGAGGACAGCATTGGCGATTTCATTTTGCAAAACTTCTTTGAGCTGTTTGAAACGCTGCTGTCCTATTTGTCCAATACCATGTCCTTCCTGCGTGTGGGCGCGTTCGTGCTGGTCCACGCCGGTATGATGATGGCGGTGTTCGCGCTGGCGGATCTGTTTGGTCCGTTCGGTTACACCGTCACGGTGGTGATCGGCAACGGACTGGTCATGGTGATGGAAGCAACGCTGGTCGCCATCCAGGTCATGCGTTTGGAATTTTACGAGATGTTCAGCCGGTACTATATCGGCGACGGTCAAGTTTTTACACCCCTGTCGGCGGAGGCCGATTCCTGATACATAAACGAATGTTATTTTTAGGAGGTATTTGTTATGTGGATGTTGTTGATTCCGGTGGCATTGCTGATCGCTTCGGTGGTTACGGCGACGATTATGGTGAAAAAGGGCATGGCTCCCCGCCGTGCGCTGTGCGTGCACTTCTTGTGCGTGGCGCTGATCGTGCTGTTCAGCCTGGCGCTGCCCTTTGGTGTGGCGGCTGAGGACACGACCGAGCCCGCTACCACCGCTTCGGAAACCGCGACCGACACCGCTACGGCGGCTTCGACGGACAGCGGACTGAAATACATCGGTGCGGCGCTGGCAGTTGGTCTGGCGGGCATCGGCGGCGGTATCGCCGTGGCGTCCGGTTCTTCGGCGGCTATCGGTGCCACCGCGGAAAACCCGAAATCGTTCGGTAAATCCATCATCTTCGTGGCATTGGGCGAAGGCTTTGGTCTGTACGGTCTGCTGATCGCTATTTTGATCCTGGTGCTGCAATAACGGTTAAGAGAGGCATTCGTTATGCGCTTTTTCCTTATCAGTGACAATGTGGATACCCAAGTGGGTATGCGGATGGCAGGCATCGAAGGGGTCGTGGTGCACGAGGCAGAAGAAGTGCACGCGGCGCTGTCCGATGCGATGGAGCAACCGGATGTCGCGGTCATTTTGATGACCGAGCATCTGGTGTCGCTGTGCCGCGAGCTGGTGGACGATCTGAAGCTGCACCGCTCGCGCCCGCTGATCGTGGAAATTCCCGACCGGCACGGCAACGGCCGCGCCAAGGATTCCATCACCCGCTATGTGCGGGATGCCATCGGCATCAAGATCTGAGTCCATAAGAAAGGCAGAACCGGCTTATGATTGACAATGGTAAAAAAGTTGACAAGTTTATAGAGGCGATCACCGCGTACGCGCAGGAGCAAAGCCGCAAGATCCACGACGAAGTGGAAGCGTTCAAAACCGAGCGGCTGGCGCAGGCGGAGCAGCAGGTGCTGCAGGAATCCTATGTGCTGATCCATCAGGAGCGCGAGGACGAAAACAACCGCTTGAAAAAAGAGCTGTCGCAGCGCGACTTTGCCCGGCGGGGCGAGCTGATCCGCCGTCGGCAGGCGATCACCGGCGAGGTGTTCGACGAGGCGCGGCAAAAGCTGCAGACTTATACCGCCACCCCTGCCTATTTGCGGCAGCTGCGTGACTCGCTGACCGAGATGCGCACCATGCTGCCGGCGGAGGACACCGTCTATTTCCTGACCGAACGCGACCGCGCGCTGCAAGAGCAGCTGGCGGATCTTTGCCCGGCGGGCAGCCGTTTTGAGTATACGGCGGATATTGCGTTGGGCGGTGTGCGCGGCGAAAACCAGTCGGCGGGCATTTTGGTGGACGATACACTGGATGTAAAGCTGGAACAACAGGAAGAATGGTTCGTCCAAACCATCGGTCTGACGGTCAAACCGGTATAAGAAAGGCGGGAGAGGTTATGAACACAACGATCCATGGGATCAACGGATCCGTTATCACCCTGTCGGGACATACCGACCTCGCCATGATGGAAATGGTGCTGGTGGGCAAAGACAAGCTGGTGGGCGAGGTGATCGGCGTCAACGCCGATAAAACCACCATCCAGGTGTACGAAAACACCACCGGGTTGCGGTCCGGCGAACAGGTGATTCCCACCGGCGGCCCGCTGTGTGCGACGCTGGGCCCGGGTATTCTGGATAATATTTTCGACGGTATTGAGCGCCCGCTGAAAGCGCTGGAGGAAAAATCCGGCGACTTTATCAGCCGCGGTGCCACCGCCCCCGCGTTGGACGAGGACAAGCAATGGGATGTGACCGTCACCGTTAAGGTGGGGGACACGCTGCAGGCGGGCGATATCTACGCCACCTGCCCCGAAACGCCGATCATTACCCATAAATGCATGGTGCCGCCCGGCATCAGCGGCACCGTGACAGCGGTGCAGCCGAACGGCGCGTACCGTGTGAACGATACGGTGGTCACGCTGACCGACGCCGCAGGCGAGCAGCACGCGCTGTCGCTGTGCCAGAAGTGGCCGATCCGCACCCCGCGTCCGGTCAACAAACGGATGTATGCCAACACGCCGCTGATCACCGGTCAGCGGGTCATCGATACGCTGTTCCCCATCGCCAAGGGCGGTACCGCGGCGATCCCCGGCGGCTTTGGTACCGGCAAAACCATGACCCAGCACCAGCTGGCGAAATGGTGCGATGCGGATATCATCATCTATGTCGGCTGCGGCGAGCGGGGCAACGAGATGTCTCAGGTGCTGGAGGAGTTTTCCGGGTTGATCGACCCGAAATCCGGTCGCCCGATGACCGACCGCACCACGCTGATCGCCAACACCTCCAATATGCCGGTGGCGGCGCGTGAAGCGTCCATCTACACCGGTATCACGCTGGCGGAATATTACCGCGACATGGGTTATCATGTCGCGATCATGGCGGACTCCACCTCGCGTTGGGCGGAAGCGCTGCGCGAGATCTCCGGTCGATTGGAAGAAATGCCCGCCGAAGAGGGGTTCCCGGCGTATCTGCCGTCGCGGTTGTCGGAATTTTACGAGCGCGCGGGCATGATGGAAACGCTGGGCGGCCGCAGCGGCAGTGTCACCATTATCGGTGCCGTGTCGCCGCAGGGCAGCGACTTTTCCGAGCCGGTGACCCAAAACACCAAGCGGTTCACCCGTTGCTTCTGGGCGCTGGATAAGGCGTTGGCTTATGCCCGCCACTATCCCGCTATCAACTGGATGAACAGCTACAGCGAATATGTGAACGACCTGTCCGACTGGTACAGCCGGCAGGTGGGCGAGGACTTTTTGGATTGCCGCAGCAAGCTGGCACAGATTTTGCAGGAAGAGAACAAGCTGATGGAGATCGTCAAGCTGATCGGTTCGGATGTGCTGCCGGACGACCAGAAGCTGGTGATCGAGATCGCGCGGGTAATCCGCGTCGGCTTCCTGCAGCAAAACGCGTATCACAAGGACGACACCTTTGTCCCGCTGGAAAAACAGCTGAAAATGATGCGGGTGATCCTGCATCTGTATAAAGCTGCCGGTTCGGCGGTGGCGGCGGCGGTGCCGCTGCCCCGCATTCTCGAGCTGGGGTTATTCGAAAAGGTGTCGCGTATCAAATTTGATGTACCCAACGACCAACTGGAACTGCTGGATGGGTACGACGCGGAAATCGACGAGAAAATCCGCGGATTGGTCGAGCCGAAGTAAGGGAGTGGTTGTGTGATTATAGAATATATCGGCGTCAAAGAGATCGCCGGATCGCTGATCGCCGTGGACGGCGTCAAAAACGCTTCCTTTGAGGAAACGGTCACCATTCAACTGGACGACGGCAGCCGCCGCGCCGGTCGTATCGTGCAGATGGAGGGCGATCGCGCCATCATCCAGGTGTTCGAGGGCACCAACGGCATTTCGTTGACCAACACCCGCACCCGTTTGGAGGGTCACCCGGTGGAAATGGCGCTGTCGCCGGAGCTGCTGGGGCGTGTGTTTGACGGTGCCGGCCGCCCGATCGACGGGCTGGGTCCGATCTTTTCCGAGACCCGGCGCGATATCAATGGTTCTGCCATCAACCCGGTGTCCCGCGTATATCCCCGCGACTATATCGCCACCGGTATTTCCTCGATCGACTGTCTGGCTACGCTGATTCGCGGGCAGAAGCTGCCCATCTTTTCCGGCTCCGGTATGAGCCATAACGAGCTGGCGGCACAGATCGTGCGTCAGGCGAAGATCGCCGACCAAAGCGGACAGGATTTCGCGGTGGTGTTTGCGGCGATGGGCGTGACCAGCGACGTGGCGGACTATTTCAAACGCAATTTTGAAAGCAGCGGCGTGTTGGGGCGGGTCGCCATGTTCCTGAACCTGTCCAACGACCCGGTGATCGAGCGTATTCTGACCCCGCGCTGCGCGTTGACCGCCGCTGAATATCTGGCGTTTGACTGCAATATGCACATTCTGGTCATTATGACCGATATGACCTCGTACGCCGAGGCATGCCGCGAGTTTTCGTCCTCCAAAGGCGAGATTCCCGGCCGAAAAGGCTATCCCGGCTATCTGTACTCCGACCTCGCGTCGCTGTACGAACGCGCCGGCATGATCAAGAGCAGCACCGGTTCGGTGACCCAGATCCCGATCCTCACCATGCCCAACGACGATATCACCCATCCGATCCCCGACCTCACCGGTTATATCACCGAGGGGCAGATCGTGCTGGATCGGTCGCTGGACAACAACGGCATTTACCCGCCGGTGTCGGCGCTGCCGTCGCTGTCGCGTCTGATGAAGGACGGCATCGGCGAGGGATATACCCGCGCCGACCATGCCGCTGTGGCGAACCAGCTGTTCGCGTGCTATGCGCGGGTGCAGGATGCCCGCTCGCTGGCATCGGTCATCGGCGAAGAGGAGCTGTCGCCCAGCGATAAAAAGCTGATGGCGTTCGGTCGCCGGTTTGATGAAGAGTTTATCCGCCAGGGAGAAAATGTCAACCGCACCATCGACCAGACGCTGGATCTGGGCTGGCGGCTGCTGTCCACCCTGCCGCGGGAAGAGCTGGATCGTATCGACGATAAGCTGCTGGATGAGCATTATCGCCCCGAACCGGAGGTGCTGGATCCCTCCACCGCCGGCACAGAGGAACAAACGCCCGCGTAAAACCAAGGAGGTGACGGCCGATGGCCGAGCAGGTATTTCCCACCAAAGGCAATCTGATGAGCACACGCAAATCGTTGGATCTTGCCATGCTGGGATTTGAGCTTCTGGATCGCAAACGGAATGTGATCGTGCGGGAAATGATGGCGCTGATCGACCGTGCGGAAACGCTGCAGGTGCAGATTGATTCCTGCTATGCGGCGGCGTATCTCGCGTTGCAGCGCGCCAATGTGGCACACGGCATTTGTGCCGATGTGGCGGCGGCGGTGCCGGTGGAAAACGGCTTGCAGCTATCCTCGCGCAGCGTGATGGGGGTGGATATTCCAATTGTCACGCTGGATCCGTCGCCGGCGGAACTGTCCTATGGCTTTATGTTCACCGGTTCGCTGGTGGACGAGGCGTATATCGAGTTCGATCGGGTAAAAAAACTGACCGCTGAGTTGGCAGAGGTAGAGAACAGCGTGTACCGACTGGCGACAGCGGTGAACAAGACGCAAAAACGCGCCAACGCGCTGAAAAACATCGTGATTCCGCGTTTGACCTCCACCGTGAAGTTTATTTCGGATTCGCTGGAGGAAAAGGAACGCGAGGAATTCTCCCGCTTGAAAGTAATCAAGGCGCAAAAAGCTGCCCGCGACGCCTAAGGCAGCGTTTTGCTGCGTTTGTGGCGCCAATCGGCTTTGGGGTCGCTTTTATAGGTGTATCTGTGACCATCCCCCGGGGAGTGCAACGCACTCCCCGGGGGATTTCTGCATCCGGTGGCGAGATGTTCCGCTGTGTGTTGCTGTGCGCGGATTGCCGTATTGACAACTGTGGCAATCCGCGGTACACTGAAAGAGGTCTTGAAAAAATAAAACGGAAAGAGGGTAAAATTGTGAAAAAAAGAGCAAATCGCGGCCTTGCGGTACTGGCGGCGGTGACGATGATGATGTCCATGCTGCCGTTGTCCGCTATGGCAGACTCGTCTGAAACCAGCGGCAGCTGCGGCAAAAATGTGCAGTGGTCGGTGAGCGGCGACACCCTGACTATCAGCGGCACGGGTGCCATGGATGATTATGGATGGGTTTCTCCGCCTTGGGAAAATCAGCCGTATACCAAGCTGGTGATTGAAGAAGGCGTGAGCGCCCTTGGTTCGTCGGCTTTTTGTGACAGCGATGTGCAAACTATCACATGGGCGGATAGTGTGGAAACCATTGGCTCTTCTGCCTTTCAAAACTGCGATAAGCTGAAAGAGATTACCATCCCGAGCAGTATTAAAACCGTAGGAACCCGGGCGTTCAGCAGCTGTGATACGCTGGAACGCGCGACGGTGCCAGGCTCGGTTGCCGCCGTTAGCGATAATATGTTTTATTATTGTGAGGCGTTGACCAGTGTGACCATCCAGGATGGGGTGGGCGCCATTGGCGAGGAAGCGTTTAAGTATTGCAAAAAGCTGAACAACATCGCCATTCCCGGCAGTGTGAAGACGATTGGTGTCAATGCGTTTGAAGCGTGCGATAAGCTGTTGAGCGTGGAGATGCAAAAGGGACTGGAAAGCATCGGCGAGGGGGCGTTTGCCGACTGCAGCCAGCTGGTGAATATAACCATTCCGGATAGCGTGGAAAGCATTGGCGACAAGGCGTTTTCCAATTGTGACGGTTTGACCAGCGTGGTTATCCCCGGCAGCGTGAACAGCATTGGTCGCAGCGCGTTTTCCAATTGCACCGGCTTAACCAGCGTTACCCTTTCCGAAGGGGTGGGGACGATTGGAGCAAGTGCTTTTACTCTTTGCGCGGGATTAAAAGAGATCACCATTCCCGGCAGCGTGGATGTCATTGGAAACGGTGCGTTTTTCAAGTGCGATGATTTGATAAAGGTGACCATCATGAATGGGGTTACCGCCATCGACGATCAGGCGTTTTATTATTGCAAAGCGTTGACAGACGTGACCATCCCCGGCAGCGTAAAGAGCATTGGAAGCGAGGCTTTTTCCAATTGTGAGAAGCTGACCGGTCTGGTGATCCCCAAAGGGGTCAAAACGATTGGCGACCAAGCCTTTTCCTATTGCTCGGCGTTGACCGATGTGACCATTCCGGATAGCGTGGAAAGCATTGGCGACAACGCGTTTTCTGTTTGCGCCAACCTGACCGATGTGACCATTCCCGGTAGTGTGAAGCATATCGGTGATTTTGCGTTTTCCAGTTGCAAACTCATTTCGGTGAATATTCCCCAAGGCGTGGAAACCATCGGCGAATCGGCGTTTTTTCAATGCGACAATATGCACAATGTGGCGTTTAGCGATACCGTTACCAGCATTGGCATGAAAGCGTTCCGCTTTGATTCGCAGCTGATGTATATTGTTCTTCCGGACAGCCTGACCACGATCGGGCAGGAAGCGTTTGCCGATTGCGAAAATTTGAGAATGGTGTATATCCCCAAAAGTGTGATCGGTATCGGGCGGGAGGCGTTTAACAACTGCCCGCGGCTGACAATATACGGCGAGGCGGGATCGTATGCCGAAACCTATGCCCGCCAGAATGAGTTGGCGTTTGTTGCAGTCACCAGCCTGACGGATAAGGATATCGTGGTGACCGGCGATCCGCAGGATTTGAGTGAGGCTCAGCTGGTGGTCACCGAAGCCCCCGACGCGGTTAATTTGGTGGCGGAGGAATATCGGAAAATGGCAGTGGGATATACCGTGTCGCTGCAAAAAGATGGCCAAACGGTGCAGCCCGATCATAGCCTGATCGTGCGCATTCCGGTGCCGGATACCATGGTAGCGAGCCGGTGCCGAGTGTTGTATGTCGGTCGGGATGCCATTACCGAGATGTCGGCGGCGCTGCAAAACGGCTGCATGGTGTTTGCTTCTCCGGTGCTGGGACGGTTTGTGTTGGTGCAGGAGCATGTTCTCGGCGATGTGGACGAAAATGGCGAGATCACGGTGGTGGATGCGCTGATGACGCTGCAAGCGGCGGCGGAGGCGATCCCGCTGGATCATCCCCAGCAGCAGGATGCGGATGTGAACGGTGACGCGGCGGTCACCGCAGAGGATGCGCTGCTGATCCTCAAATATGCCACCGGAGCGATCGCTTCGTTCTGATGGCGAACCGTTTCTTTCAGAAAAAGCGCGGGGCGGATCGTATGATCCGCCCCGCACTTTTGTGTATGCACCTTTATTCCGCCCAGACGACGGTTTGGTAATACGCGAGAATCAGCTGCACCACCCGGTCATAGCTGAGCACGCCGTCCTCGTCGCCATGGGCGGTGATGAACGCATTGTTCACGCTGGTGGACACCTGCTCCACCTCGCCCTCGAACTGTTTCCAATACTGCTTTTGCTGCTTCAAGTCGCGCCGCATCGCCTCCGAGCAGGAGGCGCGTGCCTCTTGCCACATATCCTCGTCGTAATCGTACAGCGCGTTGCTGCAATAGATATACGCCAGCAAATGCCCGCTGTAGCGATACAGCGGATCGTCTTGATACCGGCAGGTGAGGAACGCCAGAAAATTGCATTCGTCCTCGCGGGCGAAACCGCGGGTGTGCGCCAATTCATGAGCCGCGGTGGCGGGCATATTGAAGACGGGAGTATCGATGTTCACATTCGCTTCGGCGAAAAACGGAAAATACATGCCGGTCACGCCGGTGTACGACCACCAGCGGGACAGCTGCACCGGCTTGGGATGCCACACGCTGCCCCACAAAAAGGGATAATCCTGCCGTGCGGCGGTAAAGCCCGCGTTGGCTTGCTTCAAAATGGTGGCGCGGGAAGCTTCGATATCGAGGTGCCCGTCCGCGTCCTCCGGCAGCTTGGCGCGTTCGGCAGAGGCTTGCTCCGCCAGATCCTGCACCACCCGCTGCAAAAAGGCGGCGTCCTGTTGCCGGGTGTCCAGCTGCATCAGCTCGGCGACCGGCATCCGATAAAAATTCAGCCCATGCAGCACCGCATACAGCGCGAACAGCGAGGACAACACCCACGCGGTTTTGCGCAGCAGCGAGCGGATCAGCGCTCCGCGCGCAGCGCAGCGGCGGTATTTCCGCACCATATGTACGATCAGCCAGACAGCCAGCGGTACGGCGGCGATCACCAGCAGCTCGGTCAGCGAAAAGGGGAGCAGCGAGGTCAAAAATCCCACCGGAACAGTGATGATGCGGAACAGCCCGCGCGCAAAAATCCATTCGGTCACGCCCGGAAAATGGGGCAGCACCGCAAACAGCAGCAGCGCGATGCCGCCGGGCAATATCCACAACACAGACGAGGGACGCGGTCGTTTCAAAAAAAGCGCCTCCTTTGGGGTATATAATAGGTATATGGATAGTATACAATATTGTCGCGGCGGACACAACCGGAGAAGCGGTGGAAATTTGCGGAAAGAAATTCTTGCGCTTTGGCGGCAGGAGTGGTATACTAACGCCGTATCTGCAAACAGGCGGAAGGGGCGAAAAGCACGATGGCACAGGAAAAACGCATTACGGTGAGCGATCTGCGGCAGCAGGCGGGCAGCCTGCGGGCGGGTGACCGCGTGCTGCTGTCCGGCGTGGTGTATACCTCGCGCGATGCGGCGCACAAGCGTATCAACGCGCTGCTGGACGAGGGCGGCGAGCTGCCTTATCCGCTGAAAGACGCGGTGATCTACTATGCGGGTGCCACCCCGGCACCGGCGCATTTGCCGATCGGCGCGTGCGGACCCACCACCTCCGGCCGGATGGATGTGTATGCTCCCCGCTTTTATGACGAGGGCGTGTGTGCCACCATTGGCAAGGGCAAGCGCTCGGCGGCGGTGGTGCAGGCGATCGTGCGCAACGGCGGCGTGTATCTGTGCGCCATCGGCGGCGCGGGCGCGCTGGCAGCGCAAAGCGTTAAAAGCTGCGAAGTGATCGCGTTTGACGATCTGGGGTGCGAGGCGGTCAAACGGCTGGAAGTGGAGGATTTCCCGCTGATCGTGGCGGTGGATTGCCACGGCGGCGACCTGTTTGCTGAAAAATAAACCAGAATGTAGGAGAGAGAAGACATGGCAGAACTGAAATACGAAATTGTGAAAGAATGTGGCGTGCTGTCCCAGTCGCCGTCCGGTTGGACAAAAGAGCTGAACCTCGTGAGCTGGAACGATCGCGCCCCCAAATATGATGTGCGCGAATGGGCGCCGGATCACACCAAAATGGGCAAAGGCGTCACGCTGACGCCGGACGAAATGATCCTGCTGCGGGATATGCTGAACGAGCTGGATCTGTAAAAGAGTTCTATTTGAATGATCGGAGGCGGTCACCATGCTGGAAATTTTGAAAGCCATTGCCCAAGGCATTGTGCAGGGCATTACCGAATGGCTGCCCATCAGCAGCACCGGCCATATGCTGTTGCTGGATCAATTCCTGAAAATGGACGATCCGAGCGGCAATTTCTTTAATGTGTTTAAGGTGCTGGTGCAGCTGGGCTCCATTTTGGCGGTGCTGGTGCTGTATTTTCACCGACTCAACCCGTTTTCCCCGAAAAAAAGCCAAACGGAAAAGCGGCAAACCTTTTCGCTGTGGGGCAAGGTGCTGGTCGCCAGCATTCCGGCGGCGATTATCGGTCTGCTGTTTGAAGAGGTGATCGACAACGCGCTGTCCACTCCGGTGGTGATCGCGATCGCGTTGATCGTGTACGGTGTTCTGTTCATCGTGATGGAGAACAACCGCGCGCGCAAACCGCGGGTGGCATCCATCGAGCAAATGAGCTATCGCACCGCGTTGTTTATCGGCGTGTTCCAGATGTTAGCGCTGATTCCGGGTACCTCCCGGTCGGGCTCCACCATTTTGGGCGCGACACTGCTCGGCACCTCCCGCAAGGTGGCGGCGGAATTCTCGTTTTTCATGGCAATTCCGGTGATGGCGGGCGCCAGCGCGCTGAAGCTGGTAAAGCTGATCGTCAAGGGCATCTCGTTCAGTGGGCTGCAATGGGCGATGCTGATTATCGGTATGGTCGTGGCGTTTGTGGTGTCGCTGATCGTGATCCGTTTCCTGATGAATTATATCAAAAAGCACGATTTCAAAGTGTTTGGCTATTATCGTATTGCGCTGGGCGCGCTGGTGTTGGTGCTGGCGGCCTGCGGCGTGGTGGGCTGACTGTTGCCTATCGATCACCATCCGAAGCTCGTCTTTGGATGGTGATTTTGCGTTTTGTTGTAATATGCGGAGAGAGCCACAGAGATTTCGCCAAGCGACCTCTGGCAAGGGAACTGTTAAGCAATAGCAAGACAGAGGGGGAAATACGATTTTCGTAATACCAAAAGAGAGCGATATTTCCTCTCTCCCTCCGTCTTTTTGCTGCGCAAAAATCCACCTCCCTCGTCAGAGGGAGGCTTGCGTCCGTCACGGATTTGTGCGCGATTCGTAGGGCGATGTGGGCATCGCCCCCTACGAAAATGCTGAGGAAGATTCTTCGCTCCGCTCAGAATGACAATAAATGAGCAGAATCCAATCAAGCCTTCCCCTCGGAGGTGATTCCCCTGTTTGATACAGAGCAGAGTCCCCACAAGCCTTCCCCTTCGAGGGGAAGGTGGCGCGACCGCAGGTCGTGACGGATGAGGTGGAAATGGTTGAATATAGTGCACTACTGGTTTTCCGCAATGATAAAAATATGCGCAGCCATTATATAGAAAAAGTCTTATGTTTTTTGACACCTCATCCGTCGCGGCGTAAAGCCGCACCACCGGTTTGCGTATGTTTCCACAGAGAAAATCGTTGCGCACACCGGTTTTTCCAATTTGTGGATGTCCAAACTTTTAGTGATTTACTTTTGCGCCGGGGTATGCTATACTATAGTGTAACCATCTGCTCCTGTGTGCCTTTTGTTTGGCAGGACAAGCACCGCGCGACCGATCGCGCTTTTGGATAACTCAAAGACCACCGAAAGGACAGATCCTTTTTATGAAACGATTGCTGGTATGTTTGTGCTGCGCCGCGTTGCTGGGGTCAGCTTATGCGCTGCCCGGTCTGGCGGAGGGCGAAACCGAGCCGACGACCGATACGACGGTCAGTTCGTCCGCCACCACGGCGACGACTTCGACCGAACCGGAGCCGGATCCTACCCCCACCATGTCGCCGACACCGACCTTCCAATTTGCCGAATACAGCCGTACATACGACGCGAGCACCGGCGTATTGACGGTTAGCTGGAATTACGCCGCGGGCGGCGGCGCTGAGGCCACCGCCATCATTGTGGACGGTGTGCAGCACAGCGCATCCGGTTCCGGCTCCCAATTTTCGGCGCGGGTCGGCAGCCTGAGCGGCGGCAGCCATACGCTGCAATATGTGTTCCGGTTGTCGGACGGCACCAATCAAACGGTAACGGCGGAAACGCTGCATATCAACATCAAACGCTCGCTGCGCTTGTCGCTGACGGCGCAGGGCAGCCGCACGGTAGCGACGCTGACCGATGATACCGGTGCGGCGGTGGCGGACTATCCGCTACAATTCACCTTGAACCGCGCCACGACTGTCAACCGCACCACCGATCAGAACGGTCGGGTGGATATGACGGTAAACGGCACACTGACTACCGTTACCTGTGTGGCTCCCGGTCGCACGGTGGGCGGTATCCAGTACACCGGTGTCAGCGAGATCTGGCAGGCGGATGTCACCAGCGATTCCACCGCTACACAGGCGACGGACGAAGAGGCGGAGAGCACCACCTCGCGTACCCGTTGGAGCGCCACGCAAAAAAGCGTGACCACCGGCGCGAACAAAACCTATGCCACCATTCAAGGCGCCGGCACGACTTCGGTCGAGGGGCAGAATGTGGTGGTGAACGCGACCTTTGACGAGGGCGTGGTGGATGCCTTCGGGTTGGAAAATGATGATTTTAACAAGCGTGCGCGGATGCTGATGAGCGCCGAGCTGTACAGCAGTCTGGTGGGCGACAGCAAAGCGGCGGTGATGATGACACTGGGCTACAACGGCACCGAGATCACCGATCAACAGATTTCCAAACTGGTGTCGGGCAAATCCAAATACAGCCGCTACAGCGATATCAAGCGGGTGGCGCTGACCATGGGACTGCAATTTGTGGACGAAAACAAAAAGACGGTCGCCATTCAGGTGGCACCGGCTGGGTCGTACACGGTGCGGCTGCCTGTGCCGGATTCCATGCTGGATTGCCCGGTGCTGGCGGTGGCGATGATCGAAAAAGATGGGCTGTCTCACATTGTGGATGTGCAGGTGAAAAACGGCTATCTGGAATTTGTGACCAACGGCTTTACTTCGATCGCCGTGTTGGGCTTCGGCGATCATGCCGTGCGCACCGGCGGCGGTGTGGCGTGGCAGCTGGTTGTGCTGCTGGTGGCTGGCGTGCTGATGCTGGCGGGGGCGGCGCTGCTGACCTTCCTGTTTGTGTTGCGCAAGCCGAAAAAGGTGGCAGCCGACGGGGTTGAGGAAGATGCTCCGGCGCAGGACACGGAACAGGCGGACGGGTCGGACACCCACACCGAAGTGGCATCGGAGTTTATGATCGACCAGCTTTTGAACGAGCACGCGACCAATCCGCAGGATCTGCCGCAGCGGCAGGAGCCGGACGAGGACAGCTATGATCTGTACAGCTCGGACAGCCGCCGCCCGCATCAATCATAAAACCGTTATCCCCGGCCGGACAGCCCCCGTGCTGTCCGGCCGATACCACTATATAAAGACGCGATACAAAAACGGCGAGCAAACCCGCCCGCCGACAATTATGGGAAGTGTTTGACATGGAAGAACAACTGGAGAGCCGCAAATCCAACCTATTGATGCATATTACCGAGCGTATGCCCTCGCTTTCCAAAGGGCAAAAGCGCATTGCCCACTTTATTTTGGAGCATTACGACCAGGCAGCGTTTATGACCGCTTTCCGGTTGGGGCAAACGGTGGGGGTCAGCGAATCCACCGTGGTGCGGTTTGCGGCGGAACTGGGGTTTGACGGCTATCCACAGCTGCAAAAGGTGATGCAGGAGCTGGTGCGCAGCAAGCTGACCACCGTGCAGCGTATCGAAGTGACCCGTTCCCGCATGACCGATGAGGAAGTGCTGGACAATGTGATGTCCTACGACATTGCCAATGTGCGCCAAACGCTGGACGAGCTGCCGCACGATCGGTTTATGAAAGCGGTGGATGCGGTGGTATCGGCGCGCAAAGTGTACATTTTCGGCGCAGGCAGCTGCCGCGCTCTCGCGAACTTCACGGCGTATTACCTCAAGCTGCTGCTGCCGGATATTCATCTGGTCTACACCTCCAGCGAAACCGAGATTTTGGAAGAAATGATGCATATCGGCGCGCAGGATGCGCTGATTATTTTGAGCTTCCCGCGCTATTCCAGCAAAGCGGTCAAAACGGCGCACTTTGCCCATGCGCGCCAGGCACAGGTGGTGGCGATCACCGACAGCCCGGTGTCGCCCATCGCCGAATATGCCGATTACCTGCTGCTGGCGCACAGCGACATGGCGACCATTGTGGATTCGTTGGTCGCGCCGCTGAGCATCATCAACGCGCTGATTGTGGCAGTATCGCTCAAGCGGATGGAGGACAACCGTGCCTCGCTGGAAGAGCTGGAGCGGATGTGGGACACCTATCAGGTGTACCAGCCGGATCCGTCCGGCGGGCGGTGATGGTATGCGCGTGATCGTAGTAGGCGGCGGGGCCGCCGGACTGATGGCGGGCACCATGGCGGCTCGCCGGGGCTATGATGTGACCATCGTGGAGCGCAACGACCGCATGGCGCGCAAGGTGATGATCACCGGCAAAGGCCGCTGCAATGTGACCAATCATTGCAGCGTGGAGGAATGTGTGGCGCATATTCCCGGTAACGGTCGGTTTTTGTACAGCGCGCTGACGGCGTTTTCGCCGCAGGATACGCAGGAGCTGCTGGAAAGCCGCGGACTGCCGCTGAAAGTGGAGCGGGGCAACCGCGTGTTCCCGGTGTCGGACAAAGCGGTGGATGTGGTGGATACGCTGGTGGCGATGGTGAAAGAAAGCGGCTGTCGGTTTTATAAAGGGCGGGTCACCCGTTTGTGCATCGAAGAGGATGTGTGCACCGGCGTGGAGCTGGAGGACGGCACCCGACTGGACGCTTACGCGGTGGTGGTATGCACCGGCGGCGTGTCCTACCCGCAAACCGGCTCGACCGGCGACGGCTATGCGTTGGCGCAGCAGGCGGGGCACACAGTGGTGGAACCGCGCCCCTCGCTGGTGCCGCTGGTGACCGAGGGCACCGATTGTCCGCGGATGCAGGGCTTGTCGCTGCGCAATTGCGGCATGGAAATCAAAGATACCGGGCGGCATCGGGTGATTTACCGTGACTTTGGCGAGCTGCTGTTTACCCATTTTGGCGTGTCCGGACCGCTGACCCTCAGCGCCAGCGCCCATATGCGGGAGATGCAGCCGGGGCGCTATCGGATACATCTGGATTTGAAACCGGCTTTGTCGCCGGAACAGCTGGACGCGCGTCTGGTGCGGGATTTTACCGCGCAGGCGAACACCGATTTCGGCAACGCGCTGGGTGGCTTGCTGCCCCGCAAAATGATCCCCATTATGGTGGAGCGCAGCGGGATCCCCGGCGAATGCAAATGCCGTGACATCACGCGGGAACAGCGGCGGCAGCTGGGCGAGCGGTTGAAGGATTTCACTCTGACGGTGACCGGGTTCCGCCCGGTGGCGGAGGCGATCGTGACGGCGGGCGGTGTGTCCACCCGCGAGGTCAACGCCAAAACGATGGAGTCCAGAAAGGTGAGCGGTCTGTATTTTGCCGGCGAGGTGTTGGATGTGGACGGCTACACCGGCGGGTTTAATTTGCAAATTGCGTTCGCCACCGGTGCGGCGGCGGGCAATCATCTATAATATCAACATAAGCGAGGATATCACTATGAATAAGACGATCGCGGTGGCAATTGACGGCCCGTCTGGGGCAGGCAAAAGCACCATTGCGCGCATTTTGGCGCAGGAACTGCAATACATCTATGTGGACACCGGCGCGCTATACCGCGCGGTGGGATATTCGATGCTGCAGCAGCATATTGATCTGACCGATGCCGCTGCAGTGGAAGCGGCGCTGCCCGCACTGACGGTGGAGCTGCGGTATGTGGACGGCGTGCAGCGGGTGTTCGCCAACGGCGCGGATGTGAGCGCGTATATCCGCACGCCGGAGGTGTCGATGGCTGCCTCCAAGGTGTCGGCGCTGCCCGCGGTGCGCCAATTTTTGTTCGCGCTGCAGCAGGACACCGCCGCGGCGCACAATGTGATCATGGACGGCCGCGACATCGGCACGGTGGTACTGCCGCACGCGCAGGTCAAGGTTTTCCTGACCGCGTCGGCGGAGGATCGCGCCCAGCGCCGGTATGCGGAGCTGCAGGAAAAAGGCGTGGCGACCACGTTTGAAGAAGTGCTTGCGGATATGAAACAACGCGATTATGACGATACCCATCGCGCGACCGCTCCGCTGAAAGCGGCGGCGGACGCGGTGCTGGTGGACACCTCCGGCAACACGCTGGAGCAGTCGGTGGCGGCGCTCAAACAGGTGGTGCTGGATAAGCTGGAGGGTACGGTATGAGAGGCGATCGTATTCTGCTGGCGATATTCGGCCCGCTGGTGCGGCTGATCTTCCCGTTTCGGGTGATCGGGCGTGAACATATGCCGCCCGCCGGGGACGGCCATCGGGTGATCTTGTGCTGCAACCATATTTCTTATCTGGACCCGATCTTTCTGCTGGTGGGGCAAAAACGCCCCATCCGGTTTATGGCGAAGGCAGAGTTGTTCAAAAATCGCTTTATCGCCTGGGTAATCGGCAAACAGTTCGGGGCGTTCGCGGTGGAGCGCGGCAAGGGCGATACCTCCGCCATCGACACCGCTAAGGCGATCGTGGAACAGGGCGAAGTGATGGGCATTTTTCCTGAGGGCACCCGTTCCAAAGACGGCAAGCTGGGACGCGCCAAATCGGGCGCGGCGCTGATCGCCTCGCAAACCGGCGCGGACATTTTGCCGGTGGGCATTGTGACCAAGAATCAAAAGGTGCGCCCCTTTCGGCGCAGTACGGTGGTGATCGGGGAGCTGATGACCCCCGAAGAGCTGCATTTGCAAAATCCGGAGCATCCCGAGCTGCGGTATGCCTCCCGCTTGCTGATGGAGCGTATCGGCGAGCTGCAGGATCAGGCGAGGAAAGCGGTATGAAGATCACACTGGCAAGCTCCGCCGGATTTTGCTTCGGGGTCAAACGGGCGGTAGAAACGGTGGAACGGCTGCTGGACGAAGGCAAGACCGTGGCGACGCTGGGCCCCATCATCCATAACCCGCAGGTGGTGCAGGGGCTGGAGCAGCGCGGTGTGCGCACCGTGTCGGCACCGGAGGAAGCGCCCGCCGGCTCCACACTGGTCATCCGGTCGCATGGCGTGCCGTGCGAGGTATACGACCGCGCGGCGGCGCTGCCCATCGAATTGTGTGACGCGACCTGCCCGTTCGTCGCCAAAATCCACCGGATCGTGGCGGAACATTCGGCGGCGGGAATGCCGGTGATCGTCGTGGGAGACGAGGGTCATCCCGAAGTGGTGGGTATCCGCGGGCATTGTGTGGGAAAATCTGTTGTAATTTCTGCGCCGGAACAATTGACGAATCTAATAAAAAGTGATAAAATACTAAAGAATGGCTCCGTGTTGATGGTTTCGCAAACCACATTCGACCACGCTGTGTTCGAAAAATGCGCGGAAATTGCGAAAAACATCTATACAAAGCCACTGATTTTTGATACAATATGTGATGCAACTGCCAAACGACAGGCACAGGCCGTGCAGTTGGCACGGCAAAACGATTGTATGGTGATTGTCGGTGGGCGTCATAGCTCCAACACCGCCAAGCTGCGGGATATCTGCAGCGCCATTTGCCCCACCGTTTTGGTGGAGCGGGCGGATGAGCTGGATCCCGCGTGGTTTCGCGATAAGCAAACCGCCGGTGTGACAGCGGGCGCGTCGACTCCTGCCGATATTATAAAGGAGGTTCTTTTAACCATGTCCGAAATTGTCAACAACAACGAAGTCCAGGAAACCGAAGCCGTGGAGACGGCAACCAAGTCTTTTGACGAAATGAGCTTTGAGGAGGCGCTGGAGGCATCTCTGCAAAGCCTGAGTACCGACGAGCGTGTGCGCGGCACTGTTGTAGCCATCGCCCCCAACGAGGTGCAGGTGGAAGTGGCCGGACGCAAGCAGGCGGGATATATTCCGGTAGACGAGCTGTCCGCTGATCCGAATGTCAATCCCGAAGATGTCGTCAAAGTGGGCGATGAGCTGGAGCTGCTCATCATGCGCACCAACGATCAGGAAGGCACCATCATGCTGTCCAAAAAACGTATCGATGCCAAAAAAGGCTGGGATACCGTTGTGGCAGCTTCCGAAAGCGGCGAAGTGCTGGATGGCGTCGTGACCGATGTCATCAAAGGCGGTCTGCTGGCGGTGACCGGTGGCGTGAAAGTGTTCATCCCGGCGTCCCACGCGAGCCTGTATCGTATGGAAGACCTGACCCCCCTGCTGAAGCAGCCGGTCAAATTCCAGATCATCGAAGTCAACCAGAGCCGTCATCGCGCGGTGGGTTCCATCCGCAATGTGGCGCGCGAAGAGCGTAAAAAACAGGAAGAAGCCTTCTGGGCGCAGGCGGAAGTCGGCCAGCACTACACCGGCACCGTCAAATCGCTCACCACTTACGGCGCGTTCGTCGATATCGGCGGCGTGGACGGCATGATCCACATCTCCGAGCTGTCCTGGTCCCGCATCAAACATCCGTCGGAAGTTGTCAATGTGGGCGATGTCGTCGAGGTGTACATCCGCGATCTGGATACCGAGAAAAAGAAGATCTCGCTGGGCTACCGCAAAGCGGAAGACAATCCGTGGGAGATTCTGAAAGCGAAATACCCGGTTGGCTCGGTGCTGACCGCCAAAATCGTGGGTATGACCACCTTCGGTGCGTTTGCGCAGATTCTGCCCGGTATCGACGGCCTGATCCACATTTCGCAGATCGCCAACCATCGCGTGGAGAAACCGCAGGATGAGCTGAAGATCGGCGAAGAAGTGACCGTGAAACTGACGGCGGTCGACTTCGAGAACAAACGCGTGAGCCTGTCCATCCGTGCTCTGCTGGAGGACGAGGACAACGCGGCGGACGAAGCTGCCGAGGATACCGCTGACGAAGCGGCGGACGAGGAATAATCCAACATCCATCAGCACCCCCGATGCACCCGCATCGGGGGTGCTTTTTGCATAATTTGCGGCATCATTTTCGACTCTCCTTTGGCAGGAGGATAGAAAAGAGATAAATGTCGATTTTACGCTTTACTTTGGTAATGAAATAGTGTATTATAATGCCATGGTATTTTGCACAGGAGGGTTATATGATGAAAAAATTTCTTTCGATGATTCTGGCGGCGGCGATGCTGCTGACGCTGGCGGCTTGTTCCAACAACACCAAAAACGATGTCGAGGATCAGGCTGGTTCCGCCAATTCGCAAGCGGATTCCGGCAAAAGTGACAAAAACGGTTCCGGTTCGCAAACAACTTCCGATCTGCAGTATGTGCTGGACAAAGGCAAGTTGGTGGTCGGTGTGACCGATTTTGCGCCCATGGATTCCAAGAATGATAAGGGCGAATGGGTCGGCTTTGACGCGGACATGGCGAAAGCATTTGCGAAGAGCCTGGGCGTGGAAGCGGAGTTTGTCGAGATCGAATGGGACAACAAGATCATGGAGCTGGGCAACAAAAGCATCGACTGTGCCTGGAACGGCATGACGCTGACCGATGATGTGTTGGCGGCGATGGAGTGCACCAACCCGTATATGAACAACCAGCAGATCGTGGTGGTTCCGGCGAGCAAAGCGGATAAGTACAAAACGATCGAAGCCTGCTCGAAACTGAACTTCGCGGTGGAATCGGGCAGCGCCGGTGAAAAGGTTATCAAAGAGCTGAAATACAACTGCACTCCGGTGCAGAATCAGGCGAACGCGCTGACCGAAGTGAAATCCGGCACCTGCGACGCGGCGGTGATCGATTCGCTGATGGCGGCGGCGATGGTCGGCGAAGGCACCGGCTATGCAGATCTGACCTACACGGTGGGGCTGAACGACGAGAAATACGGCGTCGGCTTCCGCAAGGGCAGCGATCTGGCCGCCAAGCTGAACGAGTTCTTTAAGACCAGCTACGCCGACGGCACCATGACCAAAGTGGCGGAGCAGTATGGCGTGACCAAGGCGCTGATCGAGCAGTAAACAGCGGTAACACAATTTAAGCATAATGCGCAAGCCTTGTGATTGGTGCGGGGTTTGCGCATTATGCGCTGTACGGAAAACTATTTTACAAAACACAAGGCAGGATGTTTGAGAATGATGGATCAGTTTATCGAGCAGTTTCCCACCGTTTTTAGAGCATTGAATATCGGCTTTCTCCAAACGCTCAAGTTGTTTATCGTGACGCTGGCAGGGGCGATGCCTTTGGGGCTTATCATCTCCTTTGGCTCGATGTGCAAATTTAAGCCGCTGAGCGCGCTGGTAAAGGTGATCATCTGGGTTGTCCGCGGCACGCCGCTGATGCTGCAGCTGTTGATCATCTTTTATTTCCCGGGGCTGGTATTTGGCAACCCCATTTGGGGCGGTGGCGAGAGTGGACGCTTTTGGGCATCGGCGATCGCTTTTATTCTGAACTATTCCTGCTATTTTGCTGAGATATACCGCGGCGGTATCCAAAGTGTGCCGATCGGTCAGCAGGAGGCCGGACAGGTGCTGGGCATGACCAAATCGCAGATCTTTTTCAAGGTTACGCTGCTGCAAATGATCAAACGCATTGTGCCGCCGATTTCCAACGAGATCATCACGCTGGTCAAGGATACCTCGCTGGCGCGGATTATCGCGCTGCAGGAGATCATCTGGGCGGGTCAGGCGTTCCTGAAAGGCACCAGTGGCATCGCCGGCGAGATTTGGCCGCTGTTCTTCACCGGTATCTACTACCTGCTGTTTAGCGGCATTTTGACGGTGCTGCTTGGTTGGGTTGAGAAAAAACTGTCCTATTTTAAGGCGTAAGGGGGTGTTTCCATGCCGTTACTGGAAGTGAAAGATATTTATAAAAACTTTGGCCGCACCGAAGTGCTGCGGGGTATCAATTTTCAGATGGAAAAGGGCGAGGTTCTGACCATTCTCGGTTCCTCCGGCAGCGGAAAAACCACGCTGCTGCGGTGCCTGAACTTTTTGGAAACGCCCACATCGGGGCGTATTCTGGTGAACGGAAACGAAGTTTTTTCGTCCGAAAGCCCGAAAAAACTCAGCGACGAGCAGGTGCGGCAAAACCGGCTGCATTTTGGGCTGGTGTTCCAGTCGTTCAACCTGTTCCCGCAGTACACGGTGCTGGACAATTTGTGCCTGGCGGCGCGGCTGCGCGCCAACGAGGACATCAAAAAAGGCACCGGCAAATTCGGCGGCATGACCAAACGCGATGCCTACGATGCCATTACCGCATCGGCACTGGTGCTGCTGGAAAAAGTGGGACTGAAAGAAAAGCGCGATGCGTATCCCGGGCAGCTGTCCGGTGGCCAGCAGCAGCGGGTGGCGATCGCGCGGGCGCTGATGCTGTCGCCCGATGTGCTGTGCTTTGACGAGCCGACCTCCGCGTTGGATCCCGAGTTGACCGGTGAGATCCTCAAGGTGATCCGCCAGCTGGCGGAGGAGCATATGACCATGATCGTGGTTACCCACGAAATGGCGTTCGCCCGCGATGTATCCGATCGGCTGATCTTTATGGACGGCGGTGTGATCGTGGAAGAGGGCGACCCGCATCAGGTGATCGACCATCCGCAAAGCGAGCGTACCCGTGCTTTCTTGGCGCGGTTTCATCAGGAGGCTTAAGATGGATAAACCCAGAATCGAAGCGGCAGTGCGGGAGCTGCTGCTGGCTATCGGCGAGGATCCCGATCGCGAGGGATTGCAGGAAACGCCCCGCCGGGTGGCGGATATGTACGAGGAGATTTTTGCCGGTTTGGAGGAGGATCCCCGCCAGCATTTGAAGATTTTCTCCGAACAAAACGATGACGAGATCGTGACGGTGCGGGATATTCCGCTGTATTCCATGTGCGAACATCATCTGCTGCCGTTCACCGGCGTGGCGCATGTGGCGTATATCCCGCGGGACGGCAAGGTGATCGGGCTGTCCAAGCTGGCGCGCATTGTCAACAACTTTGCCCGCCGCCCGCAGCTGCAGGAGCGGCTGACCGCGCAGGTGGCGGATTTTCTGAACGATGAGCTGCATCCCCGCGGGTTGGCAGTTATCATCGAAGCCGAGCACTTGTGCATGACCATGCGCGGCGCGCGTGCCGCCGGGGCACGCACCCAAACCTCGGCGCTGCGGGGACTGATGAAATCCGACCCCCGCACCCGCCAGGAAACGCTGTCGCTGTTGACAGCCAGATAACGTACAAAAGCCTTCCACCGATATTTCGGCGGAAGGCTTTTTCAATGTTCACATGATGCTTAAAGGTGGGGGCGGGATCAGGTGATGCTGATGGCGAAGGTGTAGGCGGTGGAGCCGTGCGGCGGCACGAGCCGCACACCGCGCTTGTCGGTGAATGCTTCGCCTTCGTCGGTGCAGCTGCTGATGCCGCCCCAAGGCTCCAGCGCCACAAAGGGCGCGTCGTTTACCGCTGACCAAACGCCGAGATAGTCCATCTCCGCAAAATCCACTGTCACGCTGCGGGCGGTTTTGTCGCTTTTCAGGCTCACACGGCGGGATTGCAGGTGATCGAACACCAGCGCATCCTTGTAAAACAACGCATGGGTTAGCGGCAGGGTGCGGCTGTCTTGCAGCACCGGCATCCGGTTGTCCACATCAATAATGCCGTGGCTGTCCAGCAGCGGCACCGCCGCGGTTTCCGGCTGCGCAAACTCCACATAATACTCCTCGAACGACAGCCCGGCATCGTTCGGACAGTTGAACGCGGGATGACCGCCAAACTGGCAGGGCATCGGTTCGTCGCCGCGGTTTTCCACCCGGAACGCGACCTCCACACCGTTGCCGCGCAGGGTGTAGGTCACCTCCGCCGCGAAATCGTACGGATACGCCGCCCGCGTGGCGTCGGTGGCGGTAACGCCCAAGGTAATGGCACGGTCGCTTTGCGCTTTCAGCGTAAAGGGCATTTTGCGCACCAGTCCGTGGCGCGAAAGCTGACAAACTTTGCCGTTCGGCAGTACTGCGCGGTCGCCATGCAGGCAGCCGACAATGGGGAACAGCAGCGGCGCTTGTCCCGACCAGTAGGCGGGATCGCCTTGCCACAAGTATTCGGTGCCGTCGGCGTGTTTGATCGAGGTCAGTGCACCGCCGTCGGTGGTGACCGCCACGGTGATATCGCCGTTCAAGGTATAGATCATGGGGGTGTCCTCCCTGTGCTTGTTTTTTCACAGTATACCACTCGCAGCGCGATATGTCCAATAACCAAAACGCCCCCGGCTGCAGCCGGAGGCGTTTTTTGCGTAAAAAGGATATTAGCGGATGCGTTTGGCGATGTCCAGCAGCCGCACGATGATGGGGCTGAGCACCAGGTTAAAGCCCAGCTCGAACAAAAAGTTGCCGCCCGCCAGTACAAAAAACATATAGCCGACAGCGTTTTCGCCAAAGCCGGCGGCAGTCGCCCAACCGGCGATGGTTTCAAAGAAGAACAGCGCGCAGCCGATCAAAAACACGCCGGTGTTCACGATCGGGCAGACGGCGGCCGCCGCCACGACCGCGGCAATGCGGCTGCGGTTTGCCAGTGCGCGATAGGTCAGCCCCGACAGCAGTCCGCACAACACGCCTTTGAGCAGCACGGTGACAATGGTGCCCGGCACATTCACCGCCATAAAGGCGGCGGCATCCCCGCTGAGCAGCACCGTGATGCCGAACACCAGTCCGAGCCAGGCGCCGATCCACGGGCCGCAGGTCGCCGCGCCCACCACGATGGGAATGAGCACCAGCGAAATGGAAAAAACGCCAAAATGGATGAATTGCCCCAGCAGTTGGAGCACCACCACCAGCGCAGTCAGAATCGCGCCCAGCGTCAGTCGCTGGAGCGGGGTGGAAAAGGACGATGCGGTGTTTGTTTTGTTCATGATAATCCTCCTTGCTGCTGTTCCGCGAACGGATACAGCGCGTAAAAATGGGATCTATATCAACATTTTGCGAGATGCGCGCCGTTTTATACGCTCAAGCGTTCCGCAGAACTGTTTGGCGAACGGGGCACATCCCCCAAAATGGAATGGTTTCAGCGATTTTTGTTGTAGATCAGCCGCAGCCCTTCCAGCAGCAGCTTGTCGTCGTAGATGATGGTGTGGCGGCAGTGGGGAATGATCTCGTGGCTCAGCCCGCCGGTCGCGACGATGGGGGCGCTGTCGCACCCCAGCTCCGCCAGCACCCGGTCGCACATGCCGTCGATCATCGCCGCCGAACCGTATACCGCGCCGGCCTGCATGGAATCGTTGCTGTTGGTGCCGATGGCGTGGGGCGGCGCTTCCAACCGGATACGGGGCAGCAGCGAGGTGCGGTTGGTCAGCGACTCAAACGAGGTCGCCACCCCCGGCATGATCGCGCCGCCGCGGAACGCACCGGATTCGTCCACTACCGACAGGGTGGTGGCAGTGCCCAGATCCCAGATGATGCAGGGCGCGCCGTATTGCGCAATCGCGGCGATCGCGCCCACCAGCAGGTCGGAACCGAGCTGGGCGGGATTGTCGATGCGGATGTTCAGCCCGGTTTTGACCCCGGGACCCACCATCAGCGGCGTTTGACCGGTCACTTTTTTGACCGCGTGGCGCATAATGCGATCCAGCGGCGGCACCACCGAGCTGATGATGGCACCGTCGATCTGCGCCGCGTCCACATGGTACAGCCGCAGAATATCCAACAGCTCGATCGCGTATTGATCCTCCATTTTGGTGTAATCGGTCGCCAGCCGCGATTCCAGCAGCAGACGCTCGCCTTCAAACACACCGATGGTGATGTTGGTGTTGCCCATATCCAAGGCCAGCAGCATCGTATCCCGCTCCTTTTTTACATTCTCTTTATAGTATAACACAAAAAACACCCGTCGGCAACCGTTCACCGCCGGGTGTTAAGAAATTAAAAATTTTCTGCCGTTTTCTTTCCTGCGGCGGGGCAAATGTGGTATACTGAAGGCGAAAAATATCCGAAAAGGCGGAACAAAATCATGAGTGGATTTATTACCTTTGATAATGTCTGCAAATATTACACGATGGGCGATCATAAGATCACCGCGGCGGATCATGTCAGCTTCACGATTGAAAAAGGGGAGTTTGTGGTGATCGTTGGCCCCAGCGGCGCGGGCAAAACCACTGTGCTGAATATGCTGGGGGGGATGGATAGCTGCGACGAGGGTACCATCCGGCTGGAAAACAGCGAGATCAGCCGGTTTAACCGGCGGCAGCTGACCGAATATCGCCGCTTTGATGTAGGGTTTGTGTTCCAATTCTATAATCTGGTGCAAAATCTGACCGCGCTGGAAAATGTGGAGCTGGCCTCCGCCATCTGCCGCGATCCGCTGGACGCGCGCGACACCTTGTGCCGGGTGGGGCTGGAATACCGGCTGAACAATTTTCCCGCGCAGCTGTCCGGCGGCGAACAGCAGCGGGTGGCGATCGCGCGGGCGCTGGCGAAAAATCCGCGGGTGCTGCTGTGTGACGAACCCACCGGCGCGCTGGATTATCAAACCGGCAAGACCATTTTGGCGCTGCTGCAGGATACTTGTCGCCAAACCGGCAAAACGGTGATCGTCATCACCCATAACCAGGCGCTGACCGGCATGGCGGATCGGGTAATCCGCATCAAAAACGGACGGGTGGAGCAATCGGTGGTCAATCCCGACCCCGTTCCGGTGGAGAGGATCGAGTGGTAAGCGTGAACAGAATTTATCAAAAACACAAATGGCGGTCACTCACCTCCAGCTTGAGCCGCTTTTTGGCGATTTTCGGCATTGTGGCGTTGGGAGCGGGCTTTTTGTCCGGACTTCTCGCCACCACGCCGGATATGCGCCGGTCGGTGGATGCATATTATGACCGCAGTGGGTTGATGGATATTCGTGTGGTGTCCACGCTGGGGTTGACCGAGGACGACATCCGCGCGCTGCGCGAGGTGAAGGGCGTGCAAACCGTGGAGGCGGCGTACACCGTCGATGTGCTGGCAAACGCCGACCGCGAAAAGGAGATTCCAACCCGCGTTCACAGCATAACCGACAAGGTGAATCAACTGGAAGTGGCGGAAGGGCGGCTGCCCCAAAGTGCCAACGAGTGCGCGGTGGATGTACCCAAAGGCATTGCGCGCGATGTCAAGGTGGGGGACACCCTTACCTTAACGGTGGAGGGTACCGACGCGGCGGACAGCTTTGCTGAAACCACCTATAAGGTGGTGGGGGTGGTGCGCAGTTCCCGCTACTTTTCCATCGACCGCGAAAGCACCTCGGTCGGCAACGGCACGGTGGCGATGTTCGCTTATGTTCCCGCTGCCAGCTTTTCGCTTGCAGCGTATACCGATGCCTACATACAGGTGAGCGGCGCGGCGGAGCCGATGGCGTTCACCGACCAATACGACGCGGTGGTGCAGCCGGTGACCGACCGACTGGAGGCGATCGCGGATATCCGCGCCCAGCAGCGCACCGACGAGGTGGTGGGTGAGGCGACCGACCAGCTGAACGATGCCAAAGCCACCTATGAAAAGGGCAAAAAGGAGTCGGAACAGCAGTTGGCGGATGCCAAACAGAAGATTGACGACAGCCGCCGGCAGATCGCGGACGGCGAAGCCGCGCTGCAGCAAGGGCGGGAGCAGCTCGCCGCCGGACAGGCGCAGTTCGAGCAGAAAAAAGCTGATACCCAAGCGGAATTGGCGGCGCAGCAGGAAAAGCTGGAACAGGCGCGCGCCGCGTGGGTAGCCGGACAGACACAGCTTGCTAAGGCGGAGCAGCAGCTAAGCGAGGCGGCAGCCGCCTTGCAGCAGGGGCAACAGCAGCTGGAACAACTGCAAGCGGCGGGGATGACCGAACAAGCCGCCGCGCTGCAAGCCACGCTGGACACGCAGCAAGTGGCGTATGAGCAGGGTGCGGCACAGATAAAAACGCAAAAAGCGACGCTGGAACAAGCGGGGCAGCAGGTGGAACAAGGTGCCCGCCAGCTGAAACAGGCGACCGCGACCGCGCAGGCGGCGCTGGACGAAGCGCAGCGCCAGCTGGAGTCCTCCCGCGCCACGCTGGACGAGAAAGCCGGACTGCTGGAAGCCGCCAAAGCGCAGGTGCAGCAGGCGGAGGACAGCTACCAAGCGGGGCAAAGGGAGGCCCAGAAAAAGCTGGCGGACGGCAAGGCAAAAATCGAGCAAGCCGAACAGGAGGTAGCGGCGATTCGCCCCGCCACCTGGTATGTGCTGGATCGCGGCGCCATCGCGTCGTATGTCAGCTTTGACGGCAACGCCGACAAGGTGGGGGCGATTGCGCGGGTGTTTCCGGTGTTCTTCTGCCTGGTGGCGGCGCTGGTCGCGTTGACCACCATGACCCGTATGGTGGAGGAGGAACGCCTGCAAATCGGCACTCTCAAAGCGCTGGGTTACAGCAACGGCGCGATCATGGGCAAATATCTGCTGTATGCGGGCATCGCCACCTCGCTCGGCTGCCTGGGCGGTATGGCGATCGGGTTCCAGGTGTTCCCGCGGGTGATCTGGAACGCCTACGGCATCATGTACCGCCAGCCACCGCTGCAGGCGCGGTTTTACGCCGGTATGGCGGCGATTATTTTCGCGGTGCTGCTGGTGTCCATTCTGGCGGCGACGCTGGCGGCGTGCGCCGGCATCCTGAAGCAAAACGCCGCCACGCTGCTGCAGCCCCGTGCTCCCAAGGCGGGCAAACGCATTTTGCTGGAGCATCTCACCCCGGTATGGAAACGGCTGCCGTTTATCCAAAAGGTGACTGCCCGCAACATTTTCCGATATAAAAAGCGGTTCTTTATGACGATACTGGGGGTGGCTGGCTGCACCGCGCTGTTGGTGGCTGGCTTTGGACTCAGCGATTCCATCACCGGCATTTTGTCCCGCCAGTTCGGGGAGATCGAACGCTATGGGCTGACGCTGGGGGTGACGGATACGGCGGCGCTGACCGACAACGCGGAGCTGGCGGCGCTGCTGAAGGATACCACCAAGATTCGGTCGTATCTGCCGATGGCGCGTCCGGCGGTGGATGTCAGCGTGGACGGCCAGATGAAATCGGCACACTTGTATATTCCGCAGCAGCCGGAGACATTGAGCGATTATGTGACCTTGCGCGAGCGGCAGGATCACGCGCCGCTGACGCTGACCGACGATGGCGTGATCGTGACCGAAAAGCTGGCGCGACAACTGGGGGTGCGCGTGGGAGATACGCTGCAGCTCAAAGATACCGATAACCGGTCGGCCACCGTCACCGTGTCCGGCATCACCGAGCATTATGTGCAGCATTATCTGTATATGACCCCCGCCGCCTATCAAAAAGCGTTTGGCATCGCGCCGGAGTATACGGTGCTGATGGTGTATCCGAACGATGCGGTGGATCGGGATGCGCTGTCGGAGCAGCTGCTGAAAACCGGCGATGTGGCGTCGGTGCAGTTCACCGATACCATGCGCGACAGCTTGAACGATACGCTCAGCAGCATTGATTATATCGTGCTGGTGCTGATCGTTTGTGCGGGACTTCTGGCGTTTGTGGTGCTGTATAATCTGACCAATATCAACATCACCGAGCGGCAAAAGGAGCTGGCAACCATTAAGGTGCTGGGCTTTTATGACCGCGAGGTGTCGGCGTATATCTATCGCGAAACCACCATCTTGATGCTGATCGGCACTGCGGTGGGGCTGCTCGCGGGCATTGCGCTGCACGCGTTTGTGGTGCAGACCGCCGAAGTGGACATAGTGATGTTTGTGCGCGAGATCAGCGGTATGAGTTATGTGTACGCCGCACTGCTGACAGTGCTGTTTTCGGTGCTGGTGGATCTGACCATGCTGCCGCGGCTGCGGAAGATCGACATGGTGGAATCCATGAAAGCAGGGGAATGAATTGACAAAATCCAAACGGGAAAAGAGAAGGGAACCAAGATTATGAAAAGACGATTATGGCTGTGTGCGCTGGCGGGATGCGTGCTGATGAGTGCGGCGGGATGCGCCGCGTCCGACCCGGCGGCACCGGTGGTGCGCGGCGCGGACGCCACTATCCAAACGGTGGCAGTGACGGATGCGGAGGGTTCATCCTTTGCCGGATGGCCCGAAGCAGGGGCTGACGCGCTGACCTATGTGCCCAGCGGCGAAACCTTGTGGCTGGAATTTCCCGGTGAAACACCCGATACGGTGGAAGTCCGCGATACTTTACTGAACGCCGACGGATCGCCCAAATACGCGGCATCTGCCACTCAAACTTATGCCGTCACCAAGAAGGATGAAGCGTTCTGCATGGCATTGGAGCCGCATCCGGCGGCATATCTGAGCTCGGATTCCAAGGATTATGAAAAAGGCGCATCCTATCGCGGACTGCAGCTCGTGTGCCGGTGGGGCGATACCGAAAGCGCTTATGCATTCGCGGTGCGCAGCTGATGGCATTTCGCGCTATATGCATAACGACAAAGCGGGCGGAAAACGAAAGTTTTCCGCCCGTTTCTCTTGACGATAGCCGGAATTTGCGGTATATTGTGAAATGGAAAATTTTTTAGGAAGAGAACCCGCCGCGGCGGGCTCTCTCTCCCATACACAGGAGGATGCGCGTATGAAATTGACCTTTCGCTGGTATGGCGACAGCGATCCCGTCACCCTCGAAAAGATCCGTCAGATCCCGACCATGAGCGGGATCGTGTCGGCGGTTTACGATGTGCCGGCGGGCGGCGTTTGGAGCGAGGAGAGCATTGCCGAGCTGAAAGCCAAAGCCGAAGCTGCAGGGTTGGAATTTGAAGTGGTGGAAAGCGTTCCCGTGCCGGAGGATATCAAGCTGGGTAACGAAAAAGCACCGCAGCTGATCGAAAACTACTGCGAAAATGTGCGTCGGCTGGGCAAAGCGGGCGTGAAAGTGATCTGCTACAACTTTATGCCGGTGTTCGACTGGCTGCGCAGCGAGCTGACCCGTCAAAACGCCGATGGCTCCAACAGTCTGGCGTATGACGATGCCACTGTGTTGGCGATGAATCCGCTGACCAGCGAGCTGTCGCTGCCCGGTTGGGACGAAAGCTACACCAAAGAAGGGCTGAAGGATCTGCTGAATCAGTATAAACAGATTGACGAAGAGGCTCTTTGGAAAAATTTGCAGACCTTCCTGCAGGCGGTCATTCCGGTCGCCGAGGAGAGCGGCGTCAAAATGGCGATCCATCCGGACGATCCGCCATGGGGTCTGTTCGGTCTGCCCCGCATTATTACCAACGAGCAGAATCTGGAACGTTTCCTGAAGCTGGTGGACAGCCCCGCCAACGGGTTGACCTTCTGCACCGGTTCGCTGGGCGCGGGTCAGCAAAACGATCTGCCCGCTATGGCGAAAAAGTTCGCCGATCGTATCCATTTTGTGCATCTGCGCAACATCCGCTGGACCGGTCCGAAAGATTTCGAGGAAACGGGACATCCCACCTCCTGCGGATCGCTGGATATGTACGCTATCGTCAAAGCGCTGTACGAGGGCGGCTTCGACGGGTATGTGCGTCCTGACCACGGCCGCATGATCTGGGGCGAAACCGGTCGCTACGGCTACGGTCTGTATGACCGCGCGCTGGGCGCGACCTATATCGCCGGTCTGTGGGAAGCGGTGGAACGCGCCCACAACGCGTAACATTTTTATTACATAGAAAGAGGGAACCATCATGGGAAAAACCGTTGTCATTACCGGCGCGGGTGGCGTGCTGTGCTCCGGCTTTGCCAAATCCATGGCGAAACAGGGACATAAGGTCGCGCTGCTGGACTTGAACGAGGACGCTGCCAAAGCGGCGGCGGACGAGATCGTTCGTGCGGGCGGTACCGCCAAGGGCTACAAAGCCAATGTGCTGGATAAAGCGTGCCTCGAAGAAGTGCACGACCAGATCCTCAAGGATTTCGGCAAATGCCAGATCCTCATCAACGGCGCGGGCGGCAACAGCCCCAAATGCACCACCACTCACGAGGTGTACGAGCAGGGCGATGCCGATGCCGAAGATATCTCCACCTTCTTCAATCTGGACAAGGCGGGCTTTAACTTTGTGTTTGATCTGAATCTGATGGGCACGCTGCTGCCCGCCCAGGTGTTCGCCAAGGATATGCTGGGTGAAAGCGGCTGCTGCATTTTGAACGTGTCGTCCATGAACGCGTTCCGCCCGCTCACCAAAATCCCGGCGTACAGCTCGGCGAAAGCGGCGGTATCCAACTTCACCCAGTGGCTCGCGGTGCATTTCGCGGGCGAGGGCATCCGCGTCAACGCGATCGCGCCCGGTTTCTTTGTGACCAACCAGAACCGCGCGCTGCTGTTTGACGAAAACGGCAACCCCACCCCCCGTACCGAAAAAATTCTGCGCGCCACCCCCATGGGTCGGTTCGGCGAAGCGGAAGAGCTGGAAGGTACGCTGCTGTGGCTGACCGACGACAAAGCGGCAGGCTTTGTCACCGGTATCGTGGTGCCGGTGGATGGCGGTTTCTCCGCTTATTCCGGCGTGTAATGACCATTCTTCTCCGGTTGGAGAATGATGCCGCGGTGTGTCGCCGCGGCGAATGAGGAGCCGCCGCCCATGGGACGGCAGCACCGCGTAAGAGAGCAGCGCGGTTCGCTCCCCATCCATAAAACCATGTTGGACCCCTCCGAGCAGAGGAGCCTTGCGAGAACAAGATAGTGGATAACATCGCATAGGAGGAAATCGTTATGAGAACCAAAGAGCAAGTATTGCTGGACATCGAAAAAAGCGGCATGGTCGCTGTGGTGCGCGGCGAAACCTCGGAAAAAGCCATGGAGATCGTGGAAAAATGCATCGAGGGCGGTATCCAGGCGGTCGAGCTGACCTTTACCGTTCCGTTTGCCCACCGCGTGATCGAAGATCTGGCGCGCAAATACGGCGATCAGATCATCCTGGGCGCCGGCACCGTGCTGGATAGCGAAACCGCGCGTATCGCGATTCTGTCGGGCGCGGAGTTTGTGGTGTCGCCCCACTTTAATCCCGAGATCGTCAAGCTGTGCAACCGCTATCGCAAAGCGGTGATGCAGGGCATTCTGACCATCTCCGAAGCCATCGCCGCGATGGAAGCCGGCACCGATATTCTGAAGCTGTTCCCCGGCGACCTGTTTGGCCCGGCGTTCATCAAAGATATCAAAGGTCCGCTGCCGTATGCGCGCATCATGCCCACCGGCGGTGTGAGCGTGGACAATGTCGCCGACTGGATCAAAGCCGGTGCCGTGGCCGTTGGCGCGGGCAGCAGCCTGATGAAGGGCGATGTGAAAGCCAACGCCGCTGCGTTTGTGAAGAACATTCAGCAGGCGCGCGGTCTGTAAGCCCGGTTCTTTGTGTATCCTAAATACTATATAGAGGTGTAAAAATCATGGTTGTTACATTTGGTGAAATTATGCTGCGTCTGTCGCCTCCCGGCTATCAGCGTCTGGTGCAGGCGAAAAGTTTGGATGTCACCTTTGGCGGCGGCGAAGCGAATGTTGCCGTGTCGTTGGCGGGCTACGGCGTGCCGGCGCGGTTTGTGACCAAACTGCCGAAAAACGATATGGGTCGCGCCTGCAAAGGCGAGCTGGCTCGTTGGGGCGTGGATACCTCCTGCATCGCCGAGGGCGGCGACCGTTTGGGCATCTACTATTGCGAAAAGGGTGCGTCGCAGCGCCCCTCCAAGGTTGTGTACGACCGCGCCGCTTCCGCCATTGCCGAAGCGGATCTGTCCGATTTCGACTGGGATGCGATCTTTGAGGGCGCCGAGTGGTTCCACTTCACCGGTATCACCCCCGCCATCAGCGACAAAGCCGCGGCGATCACGCTGGAAGCCTGCAAAAAGGCGAAAGAAAAAGGCGTGACCGTGTCCTGCGACCTGAACTACCGCAAAAAGCTGTGGACCCGCGAAAAAGCGAAAAAGGTCATGACCGAGCTGATGCAGTATGTCGATGTGCTGATCGCGAACGAAGAGGATGCAGCGGATGTGTTCGGTATTCGTGCCGAAGCGACCGACATCACCAAGGGCGAGATCAACCTGTCCGGCTACCAGTCGGTGGCGCGTCAGCTGGTGGATGCGTTCCACTTCAAAAAAGTGGCGATCACCCTGCGCGAATCGCTGTCGGCGTCCTGCAACAACTGGTCGGCGCTGTTGTATGACGGCAAGGAATTCTATTCCTCCAAAAAATACACCATCCAGATCGTGGATCGCGTGGGCGGCGGCGACAGCTTCGGCGGCGGCCTGATCTACGGCTTGACCCAGGGCTATGACTGCCAGCAGGCGCTGGAATTCGCCGTGGCGGCTTCCTGCCTGAAACATACCATCGAGGGCGACTTCAACCTGATGTCGGTGGACGAGGTCAAGGCTCTGATGGGCGGCGACGGCTCCGGTCGTGTGCAGCGCTAAGCGACCGCACAATTAAAAACCACATAAAAACGACCGTATCGGCACCAGCCGATACGGTCGTTTGTGCTATTTGCCTCTTTTGCGTGGGTAAGGGGTAGGGACATCAGTCAAACCAAGCAAATAATCAATGCTGGTATGATGAAATTGAGCTAATGCAATCAACACTTCGGTGGGAATATCTCTTTTCCCCAGTTCATAGTGGGAATAAGCCACTTGGCTGCAATGCAGATGGTCGGCCATATCTTTTTGCCGCAGGTCTTTATCTTCTCGTAGATCACGAATACGGTTGTACATACGACATCCCTCCGTACTCTACTATATGTTAAAACAAAATGTTATATTGACTTATAAAACAATTTGTTTTATAATAAAGGCGGATTAAGAAAAAGATTAAGTGTGTGGTCTCTCAAGTGCATTTTAGTAGTAGGCAGGAAGGTGATGCTAGGAAAAGCTGTTTGTACGTTGTCTTAGATAAACGAATGCGTGGTTGTAACTTTAGAGGAGGAAAAAATGGAACATCAAAAACAAGTGGAAACCGTAAAAAAAGCATTAGAATTAAGCTGTCAGATTCAAAACACAAAGGACAAAATTGTTCAGCTTCGTCAGGAACAATTTCGCGATGTGCCGGCGGCACCCGTAAAAAAGATAGCTGAATACAAAGATCCGGAGATTAAGCCAACCATTAAGTTTAATTGGATTTTGGCGTTGATATTATTGGTGACAACCAGTGGTATTGGAACTTTGGCCTACATGTTTGCATATTATAGACCCAAGAAAAAACAGGAGATTGAGCAAATTCGATGTTCGCCCGCATATCAGCAACAATGTGCAGAAGTGCGGGCCGAAGTTGACCGTACGCAGCAAATGTATGATAAGGAATATGACGAAGAAAAAAACAAATATGATACAGTGGTATTACCACAGTATAAAGAGGAAAAAGAAATGTGGGAAACGCAGCATAGAGAAATGCTGAAAAAAGCCCAGGAATCGTGTGAACAGGCAGAGGCATCCTTAGCGCGGCTTTACCAAGATACCTGTATTATTCCTTTACCGTATCAGACAATTCCAGCCTTGCAGTATATTTATGATATTATCTCAACATCCAATTACGACATACGGGAAGCTATCGAAAGCTATGATAAGAACGAACAGCGAAAACTGGAAATGGCAAAACTAAACGCTCAGCAGGAAGCAAACGAATTAGCCTATCAACAAAATGAACTGGCAATAGAACAAAACGATTTGTTGAATCAACAAAATACAATTGCTGCAAAAGCGCGTCGTGATGCCAATATATCTTCGGTAGTGGGAGCCGTACAGCGGCATAATACAAATAAGATTTTGCATGGGAAAAAGTAGTCAAAAACCAAAGCCGCCGGAGAATTTCTCCGGCGGCTTTGGTTATACGCTTTTAGGCTTGGCTCGTGCATTTTATTCTTCCACTTTCAATGCGCGCATGGCGTTGAGGATGGCGATGACCGATACGCCCACATCGGCGAACACAGCCTCCCACATATTGGCGACGCCCAGCGCGCCGAGCAGCAGCACCAGCGCTTTGACCGCCAGCGCAAACACAATGTTCTGGTTCACGATGCGGTGGGTGCGCCGTGCAATACGGATGGCGGAGGCGATTTTGGACGGCTTATCGTCCATTAGCACAATGTCCGCCGCCTCGATGGCGGCGTCGGAACCCATGCCGCCCATCGCGATGCCCACATCCGCGCGGGACAGCACCGGCGCGTCGTTCATGCCGTCGCCGACAAACGCCAGCTTGCCTTTGCCGACACGCTCTTTCAGCAGATCTTCCATGCGATCCACCTTATCGCCCGGCAGCAGCTGCGTGTACACCGCATCCAGCCCCAGATCGGCAGCCACGCTTTCGCCGACCGCTTTCGCGTCGCCGGTCAGCATTACGGTTTTGCGCACGCCCAGCTCTTTCAGCGCCGCGATCGCCTCTTTAGCGTCCGGCTTCACCTCGTCCGAGATCACGATGTGTCCGGCATAAGCGCCGTCCACGCTCACATGCACGGTGGTGCCCACCCGATGGCAGGGGTGCCACGCGATGCCGATGTCATCCATCAGCTTGTTGTTGCCGACACACACCGTTTTGCCGTCGATCACGGCGCGCACGCCGCGTCCTGCCAGCTCCTCGTTCGAGGTGATGCGGCTGGTATCGACCTCTTTGCCGTACGCCTCGCGCAGCGAACGCGAGATGGGATGTTCGGAATAGCTTTCCGCCAGCGCCGCCAGCTCCAGCAGCTGTCCCTCCGACACATGGTCGGGGTGGATGGCGGTCACATTGAACACGCCTTGGGTCAGAGTGCCGGTTTTGTCAAACACCACCACATCGGTGGCAGCCAGCGCTTCCAGATAGTTGCTGCCTTTGACCAAAATGCCGCAGCGGGAGGCACCGCCGATCCCGCCGAAAAAGCTGAGCGGCACCGAAATGACCAGCGCACAGGGGCAGGAGATAACCAAAAAGATGAGGGCACGGTGGATCCATTCGCTCCACACGCTCCAGTCGTTCCATCCGGTCAACAGCGGCGGCAGCACCGCCAACAGCACGGCGCCGATCACAACACAGGGGGTGTAGTACCGCGCAAATTTGGTGATGAAGTTTTCGGCGGGTGCTTTTTTGCTGCTGGCGTTTTCCACCAGATCCAGAATTTTGGACACGGTGGATTCGCCAAACCGCTTAGTTACCTGCACCCGCAGCAGCCCGCTTTGGTTGACGCAGCCACTCACCACATCGTCGCCCGGAACCACCTCGCGCGGGAGCGATTCGCCGGTCAGCGCCGCCGTATCCAGCGACGAGCGGCCCTCAAGCACCACACCGTCCAGCGGCACCTTTTCGCCCGGTTTCACCACAATGACTTCGCCGATTGCTACCTCGTCGGGGTCAACCTCTTGCAGTTGACCGTCCCGTTCCACATTGGCGATGTCGGGGCGAATATCCATCAACGAGGCGATGGAACGGCGGGAACGCCCCACCGCGTAGCTTTGGAACCATTCGCCCACCTGATAGAACAGCATGACCGCCACGCCCTCGGGATACTCGCCGATGGCGAGCGCACCGATGGTGGCAACCGCCATCAGAAAGTTTTCGTCAAAAATCTGACCGTGGGCGATGTTGCGCAGCGCCCGCCACAGCACATCCCACCCCACGATGAAGTACGGCACAAGAAACGCGCCGAGCTGCCACCAGCCGGTCAGCGGCGACAGCCATGCCGCCAAAAACAGCACCAGCGCCACCGCAATGCGGATCAGGTTCTTTTTTTGCTTGGTCGTCATAACGTGCGCCTCCTTGCCGATTTACAGCTTCACGCGGCAATCCGGTTCCACTTTGCGGATGGTTTTGACCGCCGCTTTCACAACACTGTCAAACTGGTCGTCCGCCGCGGTCAGCGTCATCGTCTGACGCAAAAAGTTGACCTGTACATCCTCGACACCGTCCAGCTTGCGGATCGCGTCCTCCATTTTTTGAGCGCAGTTGGCGCAGTCCAGATCTTCCAAAGCAAATGTTTTTTTCATGATGATGACCCCTTTTCTGTATGATGTATAGATTATTCCTGGATATGCTCCATGCCCTGGCGCAGGATGCTGTGTACGTGGTCGTCGTCCAGCGCGTAAAAGGTGACTTTGCCCTCGCGCCGCGCGCGTACCAGCGCACTCGCCTTTAGCACCCGCAGCTGGTGCGATACCGCTGCCTGAGTGATGCCCAGCAGCCGTGCCAGATCGCACACGCAAAGCTCGGCTTCCGACAGCGCATACAAAATCTTGATGCGGGTGGAATCGCCAAACACCTTGAACAGCTCCGCCAGATCGTACAGCGTTTCGTCGGGCGGCAGCGCTTTCAGCAGCCGCGCCACCGTTTCTTCGTGTACACACAGATACTCGCAGCCCTCGGCTTCCGGTTCTGATGAGAACGGCATGATATGCACATCCTTTCATATGAATATCTGCTCATATATTAAAACATTCAGCCGTGTTTGTCAACCCTTTTCTCAAAAAAAGTTATACAATTTTGTTCTTTATAATTGTACACAAAAATGCATTGCTATGTTTACATATTGTATGCTATAATGATAAAAACGGACAAAAGGACTGTACAAGATGAAACGAAAATGGTTGGCGTTTTTGCTGGTGGTGACATTGGTCGCCTCTATTATGACAACGGGAGTGGCCGCGGCCGAGGAATCTGTGGGCGCTTTGGCGCAGCATGCCTCTGCGTCTGCCGCTGCCGACGCTTTGTACAGTGGCTTGTGGAACTGCCAGGAGCGCATCGACCTGCGCCCCTATGATATAACGGTGGATCAGCTGTCCGACATGTACTATCAAACCGCATGGCTGTCGCCCGAGCTGTTTCATCTGTCGGATCGGTACAGTTATTCCTTTAATAATAACCGCGTGATAGAGGTGTATCCCACCTATACTGTGACCGGCGAGCCATTGTTGCAGATGCGCGCCGCTTATGAACAAAAGCTGTTGGAAATCGCGGCTGGGGTGGATACGGCTTGGTCGGATCTCGAAATCGCGTTGTATCTGCACGATTATCTGGTCGCACATTATGCCTATGATACCACCTATACGCATTATGATGCCTACACCCTGTTGACCACCGGCACCGGCGTGTGCCAGGCGTACGCACTCACCTATATGGCGCTGCTGCAACGGTTTTCGATTCCGGTGGATTATGTGGTGAGCGACGCGATGAACCACGCGTGGAACGCGGTGCAGCTGGACGGTCACTGGTACCATGTGGATGTGACATGGGACGATCCGGTGGGGCAGTCGTATGGCGTGGTGAGCCATCGCAACTTTTTGCTGAGCGATGCCGCGATGCTGGTGCAGGCGTCGCCGCACCACGATTGGCAGTTTACGCAGCAGGCGCGTGTGTGCAGCGACACCCGCTATGACGCGGCGATGTGGATGCAGGTGTACACGCCGTTTGTGCCGCTGCAGGGGCAGTGGTATTATATCGCCCAGCAGGAAAACGGCAATTATGCGTTGTGTGCGACCGATTGGCAGCGCTCGCAGCCGGTGCTGCCGATGACGGACCGCTGGAGCGCCGGCGAAAGCAGCTATTGGCTGGGCAGCTACGCGGGGTTGGGACAGCACAACGGGCGGCTTTTATGGAATACGCCGGATGCCATTGTATCGTGGAATCCGCAAACGGGCGATACCACCACTGTGTTTGAAAATACCGACAGCCGCCAGCTGTATGGACTGACGGTGGACGGCACGCAGGTGACATATGTGCGCAAGGCGTCGCCCAATGAGCGGGAGGAACAGCGCGGCGTGTTGATGCTGAGCACAGCGCTGAACCCGACCACCGTGTGGGGCGATGTGGATGGTAATGGGGTCGTGACCGGCGCGGACGCGTTGCTGGTGCTGCGCGCGGCGGCGGGCGAGCTCGCACTGAATGAACAGCAGCAGCGGCTGGCGGATGTGGACGGTCAGGCGGGAGTTACCATTTTGGACGCGTTGTATATTTTGCAGTATGTGTCCGGTCAGGTGACAGCTTTGCCGGCGGCTTGATGTGCACTTTTACAAAGTAGAAGAGAAGTTGACACAATTTACTTGAAACTTGCGGCAGAATGTGGTATGATAGCCACAAGCAATAGAAAGGATGGGATGAGGAATGAAACGATGGGTATCGATGTTGACGGTTTTGGCATTGCTGGTGTCGGCGTTGTCTACTGGGCTGGTGGCCGCAGCGGAGGAGATGGACATTTCCCTCACCTATGAGGTGAACGAGGACAACACCGCCACGCTGACCTATATGGAGCTGTCGGATGTGGAGCCGGATGTGGCCTACCGGCTGGATGTGGAGATTCCGGATGAGCTGGATGGCTACACCGTCACCGGTTTGGGCGAGGATCTGCTCAGTGCCGAAAATCTGATGGTGCGGGTGCTGGATATTCCGGCAACCGTGACGGATATTGCGGACGGTTCGATCGATATGGCCGAGTATATTCGCTGCACCGCCGGTTCGGCAGCGCAGGCGTACGCCGAGGACAATATGCTGTCCTATATCATCGGCGACACGCTGTATGATTCGTTCAACGATCTGGAGATAGCGGTGCCGGTGTCGATGGAAGTGACCGGCTACCCCAGCTTGCTGGCGTGGGATGGGGTTGGTCCCACCAGCTTGGCGGGACTGTCGTTGACCTTCACCTACGCCGATGATTCGACCAAGGTGTGGACCTATGAGGGCGACGATTTGTTCAACGGCATTTATTATGATGCGATCGATGACGCTCAGCTCGTGATCGAGTATTATGATGACGCAGCGGTGCTGGATATCGAGTATATCCTGTGCAGCACCGTTTTGCCGGTGAATGTGCGGCTCAACCCGGTGGCATCTATTCAGTTGTTGAACATTCCGGATGTCGGCGATTACCAGGGCTGGAAGCTGCAGGTGACCGGCAAGGACGGCTCCACCAAGGTGGTGGATGCGAAGGATGCCACGCTGATTCTGCCGGAAGGGCCGGGCGATGATATCGTGGACGATTATGTGGATGAGGGCGAAGACACCGATCCGTCTATGGTGGGTGCACAGCTGATCTTCCAGGATGAGGAGTATGGACGGGTGCCCGCAACGATTCTTTGGATGGATTTCGGCACTATCCAGACATGCGTCGTGGTCTATATGGGCGCGATGCATATGCATATGGATATGCCGGACTGGGATGTGGACGGCAAAGACGGCGTGACCACGCTGGACGCGCTGATGGCGTTGTACGCAACCACCGAACAGATCGCGTTGACCGATGACCAGCTCGTCAAGGCGGACGCGGACGGCGATGGTGATGTTACCGCGGCGGATGCGCTGCTGATTTTGCAGCGGGCGACCCACATTTTGGAAGAGGATATGATGTATTCTCCCGAACAGGTAAAGGATATGATGAGCGGAGATATTCTCTGAGCCTTATTCAAAAAAGCATCCGGTGCTTCGGCACCGGATGCTTTTTTTGCGTGCAGCGGGGGAGTTACAGATGACCTTTGCGACCGCGGGCGCGCAGCGTCAGCTTGCAGATGCTGTCCACCGGAATAACGGTGAACGCCAGCAACAGCACCTGCCGCAACGCCCGCGCGGACAGCCCGGCGGTGCGGAACAAATCGCCGCCGTAATAGATCAGCAGCAGCTGGATGATGGCGACCGCGGACATAATAACGATAAACGAGGGGTTGTGCGCCAGATTCGCCAGCACATTCACCCGATTGGTGCGCGCGTTAAAGCTGTTGAAGATGCCGGTGAAGATGAACAGCGCGAAAAACGCGGTCATCAGATAAATCGGCTGGGTGTCGTAATGCAGCAGTGTTTTGCACACCGGCAGCTTCAAAAACGCCACGCACAGCACAATGGTGTACAGCCCCATGCACAAAATCTGGTGCAGCATATACCGGTTCAGCACCGGTTCGTCCCGTCGTTTGGGCGGTTCGTGCATATACGCGGGCAGCGGCGGCTCGCCCGCAAATGCCAGCCCCGCCAGCGTATCCATAATCATATTGATCCACAGCATTTGCATCACCGTCACCGGTGTATCCACCCCGATAAAGGGACCGATCACCGAGATACCGACGGCGCACAGGTTCATGGTCAACTGGAAAATGACAAATTTGCGAATGCTTTTGAAAATAGTGCGACCATACAGAATGGCTTTGGCGATGGAACGGAAATTGTCGTTCAGAATCACAATGTCGCCCGCCTCTTTGGCGACTTCGGTGCCGCTGCCCATCGCAAATCCGACATCCGCTTTTTTCAACGCGGGCGCGTCGTTGATGCCGTCGCCGGTCATGCCGGCGACCAGCTCCATCTCCTGTGCCAACCGTACCAGGCGGCTTTTGTCGCCCGGCAGCGCCCGTGCAACCACCCGCAAGCGGGGTAGCAGCTGCTTAATCTCCTCGTCACTTTTCGAGGACAGCTCGCCGCCGGTCAGCACCACATCGTTATCGCGGCGCAGCAGCCCCGCCTCTTTGGCAATGGCAGCGGCGGTATCGCGGTTGTCGCCGGTGATCATCACCACCTGCACCCCTGCTCCTTGCACTTCGCGCACGGCGGCGGGGGTTTCGCTGCGCAGTTCATCCCGAATGCCCAGCAGCCCCACCAGCGTCAGCGGCGGAAAATCGTCGCTGCTAACCGGTTGGTCGCTGATTGCCAGTGCCAGCACCCGCATGGCGTGGGTGGTCATTTCGTTCCATTGGTAGGTGAGCGCCGCCGGGGATAGCGGGCGGCGCTCGCCGGTTTCATCAATATACTGGGTGCAGGCAGGCAGCAGCTTTTCCGGTGCGCCTTTGACCAGTGTCATCGCCCGCGCGCCGTCGATGCGTACCGCGGAAAATTTATGGGTGCTGTCAAAGGGAATGTGCTGCGACAGCGTGTAGCCGCCGGTGTCCAGCCGCGCGGTGGCGGCAAATTCCAGCAACGCGCGGTCGGTGGCGTTGCCGCCGATGGCGCGCCCGCCGGACAGCAGACTTTCCGAATTGAGTGCACAGGAGAGCTGCAGCAGCTCCCACAGCTCCCGCTTGCGGCGGATCGTCACCGGATGGGTATGCTGCTGACCGTCGCCGGTGACCAGCGTGCTGACCTGCAGCTTGCCTTTGGTCAGTGTACCGGTTTTGTCGGTGAACAGAATGTTGAGGCTGCCGGAGGTTTCGATGCCGACCAGCTTGCGCACCAGCACATGATCCTTCAGCATCCGCCGCATATTGGAGGACAGCACCACGGTGATCATCATTGGCAGCCCCTCCGGCACCGCCACCACCACCACGGTGATGGCGAGCGTGATCGCGTGCAGCAGATGGCCGATCACGGTGGGGGCATCGGTAAAGGCGGCGGCGATGCGGGCGGGGTCAAAGGCGTTGTCCAGCAAAAAGGAATGGAACAGGTCTGCCACCGCCACCAGCGCCGCGGCGATGTACCCCAGCCGACTAAGCGCTTTGGCCAGCCCCGCCAGCCGCACCCGCAGGGGGCTTTCGCGCGCATCCTCCTGCACTTCGCGCGCCACGCCGCCGTAAAAGGTGCGGTCGCCGACCTGGCGCACCTGCATCACTCCCTCACCGCTGCACACCACGCTACCGCTGAACAGACGGTTGGGAGCAGCCAGATCGGAGGCGTCGGTGGCATCGGAACAGGGCGCTTTGACCGCTTCGTGGCTTTCGCCGTTGAGGGCGGATTGATCCACCGCCAGCCGTCCGTCCAGCAGAATGCCGTCGGCGGGCACCCGCTCGCCGGATTGCAGCAGCACCACATCGTCCACCACGATCTCGGCGATGGGCAGCGATACCACCTGCCCGTCGCGGCGCACCCGGCAGGAGATGCGTGCGGCGTCCTCCTGCAGCTTTTCAAACGCAGATTCGCTGCCGTATTCGGATAGGGTGGACACAAAGGTGGCCAAAAAAATAGCCGCCGCAATGCCCGCCGACTCGTACCAGTCGCACCGGTGGAACAAAAAGATCAGATTGATCGCCAGCGCCGCCAGCAGCACTTTGATGATCGGGTCGCCAAAGCTTTGCAGCAGCTGCCGAAAAAAGCCGTTTTTGCGCGCGCGGGTCAGTTGGTTATCGCCGTGCAGCCGGCGGGATTGTTCCGCTTCGGCGGTGGTGAGCCCTGCGGGTAGCTTCACAAAAAGCCCTCCTTTTGGCGTGTTACTTCACTATATTCCCGCCGGGTGGACAATATGCAAAATCCCCCGCGGTATACCCGCGGGGGAGAGGGGTGTGGAGTTTAACCGATAAAGAGGAACGCTGAAAAGTGGGCGTAGGGGATGAATAAGCGTATCCTTGCAATCGGACGCGTATAGGTATCCATCCTTAATGCGCGCCGTAGGTGCCGGCAAGGTCGGCGACGGTTTCGGTCACATGATCCTTGCGGCGGGAGGTCGCGCGCCGTTTGTTGAGCTCTTCTAAGAACAGATCCTCGTCCAGCGGCAGCGACACGGTTTCATCCAGCCACGAGGACAAATACATCGCGTTGCACAGCGTCAGACCGAAAATGCCCTCGCTGCCGTCCGCGACCAACGGGTCGCCGTGCAGAATATGTGCAGCAAAAGCACGCAAAACGCCGTTGTGCTGGTCGTTTTTGCCGTCGGTTTCCGGCTGATAATCGGTATGCTCCAACGGACGGAAGCCTTCGGTCGCGTTAAAGCAATATTCGCGTTCGCTTTGGTTCAGCTTACATACCGTCAGCTTGCCATCCTCGCACACCAGCTTGCCGCGCTCGCACATCACCTCAAACCGGTTATCGCCGGGGCAATCGGCGGTGGTGGTGACAAACACGCCGGTCGCGCCGTTTTCGTATTCCACATACGCGGTCACATCGTCTTCCACCTCAATATCGTGCCATTTGCCGACATGGCAAAACGCGCGCACCCGCACCGGCATCCCGCAAATCCATTGCCACAGATCCAGATTGTGGGGTGCTTGGTTCATCAGCACGCCGCCGCCCTCGCCGCTCCAAGTGGCGCGCCAGTCGCCGGAATCGTAATACGCTTGGGTGCGGTACCAATCGGTAATCAGCCAGTTGGTGCGTTTGATCGCGCCCATCTCGCCGGAATCAATAATCTCTTTCATCTTGCGATAGAGGTGGTTGGTGCGTTGGTTGAACATCATGGCGAACGCTTTGCCGCTTTTTTCGGCGGCAGCGTTCATTTCGCGCACCGCTTTGGTGTAAACACCGGCGGGTTTTTCGCACACCACGTGCAGCCCTTTTTCAAACGCCATGATCGCATACGGCGGGTGGAAATAGTGGGGCGTGGCAATCAGCACCGCATCCACCAGCCCGCTGTCCATCAGTTCTTCGGCGGTGGCAAACCGCGCGACGGTGTCGCCCAGTTTTTCTTTGGCCCAATCCAGCCGTTCGGGCTTGATGTCCGCCACAGCGGTCAGCACCATGCCCTCAATGTGTCCGGCGGCGATTTGCTCGGCGTGGCAATGGCCCATATTGCCGATGCCGATAATGCCCATGCGTACGGTTTCCATGTTGAATCCCACTCCTTATTTTATAATGAGATTTATGCCAGCAGATGCTTCAGCGCCCGGCAAGCGGTGTCGAACGCCTGTTCTTCGGCGGAAAATGCCGCCGCGGGGGCAGCATCGCCTTGCTCCAGCGTATTAAACCCCGGAAACGCCATCAAATGCGGTTCCAGCGTGAGCGTATGCTCGCCCGGCGTTTGCAAAAACTGTTCCAGCACATACGGCAGCTCGCCGTCGCCTTCGCCGGCGGACACCACCCGTCCGTCCGCTTTGTGCGCGTCTTTGATGTGCATATACCGGATATACGGTGCCAGCCGGTCGTATGCTTCCCGCACCGGCTGCCCGCACTGTACAAAGTTGGCAGGGTCAAACACCAGCGGCATGGTGTCACCAATGGTGCGGGCGATATCCTCGCACCGCGCAGCGTTGTCGCCGTAGATGCCTTTTTCGTTTTCATGACAACACAGCAGCCCGGCGGCGTGCGCCTGTTCCGCCATGATGGCGAGCTGCTCCATCACCTGCGAGCGGAATTGCGCCGGGTCCTCGTGTTCCGGCAGATAAAAGCTGAACATCCGGATGCGGGATACCCGCAGCACATGGCACAGCTCCAGTCCCTGTTTGAACTTTTCCATATGCGCGGCAAAATCGTCCCGAATGTTGATTTTGCCGAACGGCGAGCCGAGCGCCGACAGCTCAAATCCGCGGTCGTCCAACCGGCGGCGGATCTCGCGGCATTCCTCCACCGTGTGATCCACGATGGAGCGTGCATCCACAAACCGCATCTCGATATGATGAAAGCCGTTGCGTTCGCAGGCATCCATTTGCCCTTGCAGATCGGCGGCGGCTTCGTCCGCGAAAGCGGACAGACAGTAGCGTGGCATAGGCAATCTCCTTTTACAGATAGCGCGAGGCGTTATCCCGGCTGACGCGCAGCTTTTCAAACGGATCCGCACCGTAGCAGTCGTCCAACTCGATCAGCGCCCATTCCGTGCCGGCGCGCTGACACGCCGCCATAATGGCGGCAAAATCGAGATTGCCTTCGCCCACTGCGGCGAACCGCTGGGCGTTGTTCACCATGGTCAGGTCTTTGATGTGCACCGCGCTGACCCGACCGGGCAGACGGTCGATGACATCGGCGGGGTTGCGCCCGCCGACCTGCACCCAGTAGGTGTCCACCGTGAATTGCCACAGCTCGGGATCGGTTTCGGTGGTCAAAATATCAAAACCGGTTTTGTCGCCGTCCATCCGCTCAAACTCGAACGCATGATTGTGATAATGCAGCACCATGCCGTGTTCGTGCAACAAGCGGGCGGCGGGGGTGAAATCGGCGATCATCCGCCGATAATCATCGGCGGTTTCCTTGTATGCGCCGGGGCGGCAGCCAATGCCGACATGGGTGCAGCCCATGATCTCGTGATCGCGGATCACGCCCGGCGTGTCGTTCAGGATGCGCTGCGGATCGGTGTGGGTCAACACAATGTGCAGCCCGTATTCGTCCGCGATCGCCCGCAGCCGCTCCGGTGAAACCGGCGCGGACATGCCCGACAGTTGTACATGGGTAAACCCGAGATCGCTCACTTTTTGTAAGGTATCGACCACCTGCTGTTCGGTGGTCATCCACTCGCGCAGGGTATACAGCTGTGCACCAACGATCATCTGGATCGCCTCCTTATGCGTTATTTGTCAAAGCCGAAAAATTCCATCGAATTGCGATAGGTGATGCCCTCCACCATGCGGCGCAGATAGGCATCGTCGGGATATTCGCCGCCGTCCACCCAGCCGCCGATGATGTGGCACAAAATGCGGCGGAAGTAGTCAAATCGCACATAGGAGGTGAAGCTGCGGGAATCGGTCAACATACCGATAAAGCGGCCCAGCGCGCCGTTGGCGGCGGTCAGCCGCAGCTGGCGCTGGATGCCGTCCACATGATCCGCGAACCACCATGCCGAGCCGAGCTGCAGCTTGCCGGGCACCTCGCCCGAAAAGCTGCCCAACGCCGTGATGATGGACTCGTTGGAGGCGGCGTTGAGCGAATACAGCACCATCTTGGGCAAGCCGGTGGCCTCTTCGATATCCGCCAGCATCCGGCACAGATCCTCCGGCGAAACCATACTGCCCACCGTGTCAAAGCCGTGATCCGCGCCGAGTTTGCGGAACATGATGCGGCTGGCGTTGCGGATGGGGGACATATGCAGCTGCATCACCATGCCGCGGGCGCGATAGAAGCCCGCCAGTGTGCGCAGCATAAAGTCGAGATACATCTCGTAATCGGCGGTGCTGATCGCATCGCCCGCGATGGCGGCGGCAAATACCCGCGCCGCATCGGCTTTGTCGCCGTGGCAGGTGGGCACATGACCGATGCTGTGGTCGGACACCACGCAGCCACAGGACACAAAGTAGTCCAGCCGCGCTTCCACCGCCGCGAGGAAGCCGTCAAAGCTGTCGGTCGCGATGCCGGAAACGGTGCCCAGCTGTTTCACATAGTCCGCGAACGCGGGGGTGTCCAGCCCGGTATACAGCTTGTCGGGGCGGAAGGTGGGCAGCACTTTGGCATGCAGATCCGCTTCGCCTGCCAGCTTTTTGTGATATTGCAGATCGTCGCAGGGATCGTCGGTGGTGCAGATCACCCGCACATCAAATTTTTTGATCAGGCTGCGAGGGCTGAGCGAGCCATCCGCCATGATGGAGCAGGTTTCGTCCCAGATGGCGGCGGCGGTGTCAGGGTTCAGCGGGCGGCGAATATCAAAAATCTGCGCCAGCTCCATCTGCGTCCAGTGATACAGCGGGCTGCCGATCATATAGGGCAGCGCCGCGCTCCACGCATCATATTTTTCGCGGAAGCTGCTGTCACCGGTGATCAACCGCTCGTCCACGCCGTTTTGGCGCATAGCGCGCCATTTGTAGTGGTCGCCCGCCAGCCACATCTCGCCGAGGTTGTGGAACGGTTGGTCGTCGTAGATCTCCTGCGGGTTCAGATGGCAGTGGTAATCGATGATGGGTTTGCCGGCAGAACACTCCTGATACAGCCGGTTGGCGGTGTCGCCGTGCAGCAACAGCCCGTCGTCATAAAAACGCGTCATAACAGATTCGCTCCTTTTTTATAATACATTCTAAGAGAAAAATTTGTACGACTAGAGCATAGCACATCCGAACAGATTTTTCCAGTGGGTTTGTTGATAGAAACCTTGCAAATAATGATATTTTATGATACAGTGTAGGCAGAAAACGCTCGACGAAGAGGTGAGGGTGTATGGATAGCTATCCGATATTGACCTACGACCGCTTTTTGTATCATCATTCGCGCGATAACAAGCTGGAAAATATGCAGATCGCACGGCATTGGCACAAAATGAACGAGCTGTATTTTTTTATCAGCGGAGACGGCACCTTCCTGGTGGAAAACACGGTGTATAAGCTGCAGCCGGGCGATCTGATCCTGCTGCGCGCCGGCGAGCGCCACCAGTTTATCCCCACCACGCCGGTCAGCTACGAGCGCTGCTGTCTGCATTTTGACAGCAGCCTGATGGTGGATTATTCCCGGCTGTTGTCACCTTTTTTGAATCGCGAAGCGGGGGTGCACAATCTGCTGCGTCCGGATCAGGAGCTGTTTATGGATTTGTTCCATCGGGTGGAGCAGGCGGCGGCGCTGCCGGACGAGGAAGCCCGCCGCACGCTGAGCGTGTTTTTGCTGGGCGAAATACTGACCTATGTGTCGGTGTATGCGGATGACAGTGTGCGGTTGATCGGCGGCGCGCCGATGCCGCCGCTGGTGGAAACGCTGCTGCAATACATCCACGAGCATCTGTGTGAGCCGTTGAATCTGGATGTTCTGGCTGAGCAGGTGTTTATGACCAAGCCGCATATCGGGCGGGTATTCAAGGCAGCGATGGGGATCGCGCCGATGGAATACATCACCGGCAAGCGCATCCAACTGGCGCAGCAGCTGCTGCAGCAGGGGGTGGGTGCCGAGGACACGGCGGCGCGCTGTGGCTTTGGCGATTATTCTTCGTTTTATCGCGCCTATCGGCGGATTATGGGGCGGTCGCCCCGTCGGGCAGAGGAGGAGATGGGGCATGAACGCGATGCAGGATCTGGAAGCGGGTCGGTATGACGCGGCGCTGAAAGCGCTTTACGGCGCAAGGGCGCTGCACGCGGCGCGCCGGCGATTGTCGCGGCTTCTGCAGCAATACGAAGCGGCATTCGGCGCGGCGGATGAAGTGGTCGTGGTGTCCGCGCCGGGACGCACCGAGCTGGGCGGCAACCATACCGATCACAACGGCGGGTTGGCGCTGGCGGCGAGTGTGGATGCCGATATATTGGCGGTCGCCGCCCGGCGGGCGGACGACCGGGTGCAGATGCACGCCGCGGGAGTGCCGCCGGTAACGCTGACGCTGGACACGCTGGCGCCCCGATCGGCAGAGTCGCGCACTTCCGCTGCCTTGGTGCGGGGAGTAGCCGCCTATCTGCGCCAGCAGTGGGGCACGATCGGCGGGTTCAACGCCGTGACCGATGCGCGGGTGCCGGTGGGGTCGGGACTGTCTTCGTCGGCGGCGTTTGAGGTGCTGGTCGGCGCGGTGTTCAACCATTTGTACAACGACGGCGCGTTCGGCAGCGAAACGTTGGCGATGGCGGGTGGCTATGCCGAAAACGACTATTTCGGCAAGCCCAGCGGGCTGCTGGATCAGTTTGCCTGTGCCACCGGCGGGGTGATCGCGCTGGATTTCGCCTCCCCGCAGCGTCCGCGGGTGCGGCGGCTGTCGGTGGATTGGAACCGCACCGGTTATAAGCTGTGCATGGTGGATGTCGGTGGCGACCACGCCGGTCTGACCGATGCCTACGCCGCCATTCCGCAGGAGATGCAGGCGGTAGCGCGGGCGCTGGGCGGTGAACGGCTGGCGGATACTTCGCGCGAGGCGCTGCTGGCGCGGTTGCCGGAGCTGCGCGCCGCTTGCGGCGATCGCGCGGTGCTGCGGGCGCTGCACTTCTTTATGGAAAACGAGCGAGTCGCCCGCGAAACCGAGGCGTTGGAAGAGGGCGATATGACCGCCTTCTTGCAGGAAATGACCCGGTCGGGACATTCGTCGTTTGAATATTTGCAAAACATTGCGCTGCCGGATCGACCGGCCGAACAGCCGATGGCGGTGGCGCTGCACCTGGCACAGCTGCTGCTGGAGGATGTCGGCGGCTGGCGGGTGCATGGCGGCGGCTTTGGCGGCTGCATCCAAACCGTGATGCCCGCGGCGCGCATCCCGCTGTTTGTGGAGGGGATGGAAGCGGCGCTGGGCAAAGGCTGCTGCCGCGAGCTGTCCCTCCGTTCGGTGGGCAGTGTGCGGCTGACAACGCGATAAAAAGGAGACGAGAGTATGCATATTTTGGGAGCGGCAACCACCCAACCCACCATGTCGGGGATGATGTTTGCCTGTTGGAGTATTGTGATCGTGCTGATCGCGATGTTGGTCGTGTTTATGCGGGCGGAAAAGGTGAACTACGCGGTGGCGACCAGCCCGCTGCTGATCCAGCCGCTGATGTATGTGGTCAGCGGACGGCTGGCGGCGTGGGCGGCGATGGTTCTGCCGCTGGGTGCGGTGGATATTCGGGTGATCCTGAATGTGATCGCGGCGCTGGTGGCTTGTCTGCTGCTGGGGCTGACCGCCCAGCGCATTGCAGAAAAGCGGGCGCGGCGGGTGTTTTTCGGCTGCTGCACCGGGTTTATCCTGCTGCTGGCGGTGGCGCTGATCATCAATCTGCTCGGTGCCCAAACGCTGGCTTGAGCGACAAAACAAAACGAGGGTGTCCCCCGCGGGGACACCCTCGTTTTTATGACCGTCGTTACAGCGTAGCGGCCAGTTTTTTGAGATACGCGCGGAAGTCATCTTTCACTTCCGGATGCTGCAAAGCAACCTCGCAGGTGGCCTGCAGAATGCCCAGCTTGTTGCCCATATCGTAGCGGATACCGGTGAAATCCACGCCGGTCATGCCACCGTTGCGCGCCAGCTGCAGCATCGCATCGGTCAGCTGAATTTCGCCGCCCGCGCCGGGTTTGGTTTCGTCCAGAATATCGAAAATCTCCGGCGGCAGCACGCAGCGACCAAGGATGGAGAACAGCGACAGCACCTTGTCCGGGGTGGGCTTTTCGATCATATCGGTGACGGTGTACAGATTGTCGTGCAGCGGCGCCACCTTCAGCGAGCTGTATTTGCCAATCATCTCCGGCGCCACTTCTTTGATGCCGACCACACCGCGACCGAACTCCTCATACGCGCGGCACAGCTGACCGCAGGCGGGATCCTCGCCGATGATGACATCGTCGCCGTACAGCACAGCGAACGGCTCGTTGCCCACAAAGGAGCGGGCGCAGTTGACCGCGTGACCCAACCCTTTGGTTTCCTTCTGGCGGATGAAATAGATGTTGGCGAGCCCGGTGATGTGGTTCAGCTGATCCAGCGTTTCCTGCCGACCGCTTGCCGCCAGCCGCTGCTCCAGCTCCACCATGTGGTCAAAGTGATCTTCGATGATGCCTTTGCCGCGGTTGGTGATGATCAGAATATCTTCGATGCCGGAAGCAACCGCTTCCTCCACAATGTACTGGATCGCGGGCTTATCCACGATGGGCAGCATCTCTTTGGGCATCGCCTTGCTGATGGGCAGCACCCGGGTGCCGAGTCCGGCAGCGGGAATAACCGCCTTGCGTACTTTCTGTGCCATAGATAAACATCCTCTCTCTCGTTCAATTACAAATAAAAAATATATTGAGCCATCATGCTGGCCAATAGCAACAGGGAATAAGCCACAATACCCAGCGCAAACGATACACCGCCGCTGGTGGCGATGGCTTGCGTGTCGGGGGTTTCGTCATCCTTTTGCAGCTTTTTGATCCGCGACACGGCGGTGCGCAGATACAGCCAGTTGGCAGACAACCCAAACAGCACCCGCAGCAGCAGATCCAGCAGGGAGGACAGTACCAGCACCCACACAAACAACGGGATCGTTCCGCCGCTCGCGATGCTTTGCACGATCGAATTCAGCGCCACATTGCCGCCGTTTGTGATGCGGAACAGCAAAAAGCTCTCCAAAAAAGTGCGCAATATTTCCAACACCAGCATCAGCCCGCCAAACAGATAGTTTTTGCGGTACAGCAGCCAATACGGTGTCAGCAAAAACGCCCCCCAGTTCCAGCTGCATTTGCTGCCGTCTTGGGAGATTTTGCGAAAGCGGGGCAGATAATACGCGGTGTTGGGACCGACAAACGCCGCCAGCTGCGACGCGGGCACCTCTTCAATCTCCTCATCCGGCGAAACCCCGCCGTAAGGATCGCCCATTGCTTGGAACGGGCGGTATTCGCCGTAGCCAAAGGGAGCGCCGGCGGGACCGGTCGGTCCGCCGAAAGGAGGGGTGGGGTTGCCGGTGGCGCTGTGCCAATCCTCCGCACCGGTGGGGCGGCCGCAGTGTGAACAAAACTCTGCAAACGACGGGTTTTCAAATCCGCAGTAAGGGCAGCGGCGGGTATCGCCGGAGGGTGGGGTGGACGCATCGGTTGTGTCCGCTTTGGGCGGATTTTTTTCGCGCGACCATTGGCGGTCGGTGCCGTGATCCGCTTCAAAATGGCAATGTCCCTCCCGCTGCCAGCAGCTCCGATGGTGCGGAGCGCCGCAGGTGGGGCAAACCACAATGTCGTCGGACGCTTGGAACGGTTTTCCGCAAACAGGGCAGGTATAGCCCTCGTAAAAGAACATAAGCTCCGAACCTTTCTGAACAATATAAATCCTATTACAGGGTATTGTACCTATTTTTTCTGGTTTTTGCAACGGTTTCGCGTATCGTTTATAAAAAATTAAAGAATACAGCCTGTGCGGTCAAAACAGTTGATATTTGCCGCCGGATTTCGTATAATAAAAACCGTATAGGCAAAAAGCGAGGGAGGCTTTTTTTATGATAGATCGGAACATACAGGCATTTTGGCAGCATATACAGGGCAAACGCATCGCCGTTTGCGGCATCGGGCACAACAACCTGCCGGTAATTCGTCAGCTGACGGACAAGGGGGCGCAGGTGTTGGCGTGCGACCGGCGCGACCGCGCACAGCTGGGGCAAACGGCGGACGAGCTGGAAGCCGCCGGTGTGGAGCTGTCGCTGGGTGAAGGGTATTTGGCGCATCTTGACGATGTGGATATGATTTTGCGCACCCCCGGCATGAAACCGTATCTGCCGGAATTTGAGCGCGCGCGGGAGCGGGGGATTCCCGTTTCGTCCGAAATGGAACTGTTTTTTGCGCTGTGCCCTGCGCCTATCTATGGCGTGACCGGGTCGGACGGCAAAACCACCACCACCACCATCATCGCCGGGCTGCTGGAAGCGTCCGGCAAAACGGTGCATCTCGGCGGCAACATCGGCCGCCCGCTGCTGCCGGAGATCGAAAAGGTGCAGCCGGACCATGTCGTGGTAGTGGAGCTGTCCAGCTTCCAGCTCACCCGCATGGCGCAAAGCCCGCATGTCGCGGTCATCACCAATGTGGCGCCCAACCATCTGGATTGGCACACCGACATGGCGGAGTATATCGATGCCAAGCGCAACCTGATGCGGTTCCAAAAGACCGGTGATCGGGTGGTGCTGAACGCCGACAACGAGGTGACCGCCTCGTTTGTGCCGGATGCGGCGGACGAATGCTGCCTGTTCTCCCGCCGCCACGAGGTGGCGCACGGCGCGTTTTTGGGCGAAGACAATGTGCTGTATATGCGGGCGGATGGACAGGATGTGCCGGTGATGAACCGGTCGGATATTCTGATCCCCGGCGACCATAATGTGGAAAACTATCTGGCTGCCATCGCCGCGGTGTGGGGCGAGGTGGCTCCTGCCACCATCGCGGAATACGCCCGCACCTTTGGCGGGGTGCCGCATCGCAGCGAGCTGCTGCGGGTGCGCCGGGGGGTCAAATGGTACAACGATTCCATCGGTTCCAGCCCGTCGCGCACCATTGCGGGGCTGAAATCCTTTGACCGTCGGGTGATTCTGATCGCGGGCGGTTACGACAAGCACATTCCGTACGATCCGCTGGGTCCGGTTGCCGCCGACACGGTGAAAACCGCGATTTTGATGGGCGCGACCGGCGACAAGATCGAACAGGCGATTCGCGCGTGCAGCGATCTGCCGATCGTGCGGGTGAAGAATATGGAGGAGGCGGTGGCGGCCGCCAACCGGCTGGCACAAGACGGTGATATTGTGTTTATGTCGCCCGCCAGCGCCAGCTTTGATATGTACCGCAATTTTGAAGAGCGGGGCAACCACTTCCGCCGGCTGGTGATGGAGATGGAGGAGTAACCATGGATTTGCAACAGGTTTTGCGGGAGCTGTGTCTGGCCCCCGGTGTGGGCGGTCAAACCGCCGCGGCGGATGTTGCCGCCCGGTGGTTGGGCGCGTATACAAACGAGATTGAACGCAGCCCGCTTGGCAATGTGTTGGGGCGGATCCGCTGCGGCAAGCCCGATGCCCCCACCGTGATGCTGGAGGCGCATATTGACCAGATCGGCTTTGTGGTCACCGCGGTGGAGGACGGCTTTTTGCGGGTCGCGCCCTGCGGCGGCATTGACGCGCGGGTGCTTGCCGCCACCGAAGTGGTGGTGTATGGGGACAAGCCCTATCCGGGCGTGTTCGCCAGCACCCCGCCGCATCTGGCGGGTGACCAAAAGGGTGCCACGCCGGTGGACAAATGCCTGATCGATATAGGCATGACGCAGGAACAGGTACTGGCGGCGGTGCCGGTGGGCAGCCGGGTCAGCTTTCGTCCGCGGTTTTCGCCGATCGGCGAAACCGGCGTGACCGGCACCTCGCTGGATGATCGCAGCGGGGTGGCGGCGGTGTTGTGGGCGGTGGATGCGCTGGCGGGCGAGCCGCTGCCGGTGGATGTGGCGGTGTGCTTTGCCGTGCAGGAAGAGTTGGGCACCCGCGGTGCCGCCTCCGGAGCGTTCATGCTGCAGCCGGATGCGGCGCTGGCGGTGGATGTCAGCTTTGCGTTGACGCCGGATGCGAACCCGCGCGAATGTGGCAAGCTGGGCGAAGGTCCGATGATCGGCATCGCCCCCGGGTTGGACGCGGCATACAGCCGGCGGCTGGCGGCGTTGGCCGAAGCGCAGCAGATTCCGTTCCAGCGCGAGGTGATGGGGGCGCGCACCGGCACCGATGCGGACGAGATCAGTACCACGGCGCACGGCGTGCGCACAGTGTTGGTGTCCATCCCGCAGCGGTATATGCACACACCGGTGGAGCTGGTGGATATGCGCGATGTGGAAAATACCGGCCGCTTGATGGCGGCGTTTGTGCGAGAGGGGGTCACGGCATGAACCGCGAGCAACTGAAAACGCTGTGCGCGCTGGAGGGAATCTCCGGTCGCGAGCAAGCGGTGCGTGCGTATTTGCAGCAGCAACTGCGCGATCTGCCGGCGGTGGAAAGCATGACGGTAGACCCGCTCGGCAATTTGATTGTGCGGGTGAAAGGGCAGCAGCGCGCCGCGCGGTCGGTGCTGTTTTCCGCCCATATGGATGAGGTTGGACTGATCGTGACCGATGTCACCGACGACGGCTATCTGGCGGTCGCGGCGGTGGGCGGCGTGGACGAAGCGGTGGTTTTCGGTCACGCGGTGCGGGTGAACGGCCATGTCGGCGTGATCGGCGGCAAGGCGATCCACCAGTGCGAGGGTGACGACCGCAAGAAAGTGCCCAGCATCGATGCCATGCTGGTGGATATCGGCGCGGCGGATCGTGAGCAGGCGCTGGCGATCGCGCAGCCGGGCGATGCGGTGCTGTTTGACAGCGAATGGACCGAGCTCGGCGACGATTTGTGCAAGGCGAAGGCGCTGGATGACCGCGCCGGATGCCTGCTGCTGCTGGAGCTGATCCGGCGGCAGCCGAAATACGATATGACTGTGAGCTTTGTCACACAGGAGGAGATCGGGCTGCGCGGCGCCACAGTGGCGGGATACACCGTGCAGCCGGATATTGCCGTGGTGGTGGAAACCACCACCGCCGCCGACTTGGCGGGGGTGAGCGGTGCGCGGCAGGTGTGCCGTGTGGGCGCGGGTCCGGTGGTGTCCTTTATGGATCGCCGCACCCTGTATGACGACGAGCTGTATCACCGCATTCGCTCGCTGGGCGACGAGGCGGGTATTCCCACCCAAACCAAAACGATGGTGGCGGGCGGCAATGACGCGGGTGCGCTGCAGCAGGCAGCGGGCGGTGTGCGGGTGGCGGCGGTGTCGCTGCCCTGCCGGTATTTGCATTCGCCGGCGTGCGTGCTGTCGTGGAAGGATATGCAAGATACCGCGGCGCTGTTGACGCTGCTGGCGGACACGCTGCCGGAGGGCACATGATCTGCGCGATACCGGGCGGCGAGCCGTTTGCGCTGCCGCTGGAAACCGAAGCCGCCGTCAAGCTGGCGGGATGGTGGACAGCCTACGGCACCGACCGCCCGTTTGTGCGCTTTTGGCGCACCGAACAGGGAGGCATGCTGGCGGCGATGGGGGACACCTTTCTGGCGGCGGTGCCGCCGGAGGATCACGAAGAAGCCGCCTTGTTTGTGCATATGCAGCCGGAGTGGCGCACACTGCGCAGCGATCCGGCGTTTGCCGCCGCATTGGCGGCGCATGGCGGTGTGACCACCCACACCGGACAGGTGATGCGGCTGCTCGCGCCCGCCACCGATGAGGGCGCGGCTGCGCCTGCTGCCCGCGAGGCATACCCGCTGCTGCAAGCGGTGTTTGGCGACACACTGCCGCCGTTTGAGGATTGGTATGTGGATGTATCCCACCGGTTGCGGCACGGCTGCTGCCGTATGGCGGGGGTTTACGAGGCGGACACGCTGGCGGCGGTCGCGATGACCACCGCCGAATGTGACACCGCGGCGCTGATCGGCGGGGTGGCGACCCGCCCCGAAAGCCGCGGGCGCGGCTATGCCCACTGCACCGTGATGACGCTGGCGGCCGCGTTGCAGCAACAGGGAAAAGCGGTGTGGCTGTCCCCGAAAAACGCCCATGCCGCGGCACTGTACACCCGCTGGGGGTTTGTGCCCGCGGGGGAATGGGCAACCAGTATACGAAAGGATGACGGATGTTGAAATCCTCTTTTTTTACAGTAGATGAACGGCTGGAAAAGCTGTCGGATCAGGCGCTTGCCGAGATCGCGCCGCGCTTTGCAGCCATCGACGAGGTGACCGAATACAACCAGCAAAAGGTGCTGCGCGCTTTTATCGATCATCAGGTCAGCGAAACGCATTTTGCGCCCACCACCGGTTATGGCTACGGCGATCGCGGGCGCGATACGCTGGATCAGGTGTTTGCTCAGGTAATGGGGGCGGAGGATGCGCTGGTGCGCCATTCCATTGTGTCCGGCACCCACGCGATCACCATTGCGCTGTCGGGGGTGCTGCGCCCGGGCGATACGCTGCTGGCGGCGACCGGCGCGCCGTATGATACGCTGGAAAAGGTGATCGGCATCCGCGGTGATGCGCCGGGTTCGCTGCGCGAATTCGGTATTCACTATGAACAGGTGGATCTGGACGATCAGGGGCATCCCCGCATTTCCGCCATTGTGGACGCGTTGACCGATGCGGTCAAGGTGGTACATATTCAGCGGTCGCGCGGCTATGACCCGCGCCCCTCGCTGCGGGTGGAGGAGATCGGCGAGATCATTCGCGCGGTCAAAGCCAAGCGTCCGGATGTGATCGTGTTTGTGGACAACTGCTACGGCGAGTTTGTGCAAACCACCGAGCCGACCCAGGTGGGCGCGGATCTGATGGCGGGGTCGCTGATTAAAAATCCCGGTGGTGGTGTGGCGGAAAACGGCGGCTACATCTGCGGTCGCGCCGATTTGGTGGAGCTGTGCTCCTACCGGATGACCACCCCGGGACTGGGGCGCGAGGTGGGCGCGTCGCTGGGGCACAACCGTCCGCTGTATATGGGACTGTTCCACGCGCCCCATGTGGTGGGCGAAGCGCTGAAAACGGCGGTGTATACGTCGGCGCTGTTTGAACGGCTGGGCTACGAGGTCAGCCCCACCCCGCGCGAGAAGCGCGCCGATATTATCCAGACGGTGAAGCTGGGCACGCCGGAGGGACTGGTCGCTTTTTGCCAAGGGATGCAAAAAGGCGCGCCGGTGGATGCGTTTGTGGTGCCGGAGCCGTGGGATATGCCGGGCTATGAAAATCCGGTGATTATGGCGGCGGGTGCGTTTATTATGGGGGCATCCATCGAGTTGTCCGCCGATGGACCCTTGCGCGAGCCGTACGCCGCCTATATGCAAGGCGGGCTGAACTTCCACTCCGGCAAAGTGCGGATGATCGTAACATAAATCCTTATGCTCACAAGCCGTCAGTCCTATCCATAAAAATATGAACACCA
>ENA-UEQO01000109-UEQO01000109.1-human-gut-metagenome-genome-assembly--contig:-NODE-109-length-87437-cov-9.849279_pt1 | contig 87437 bp, 111 predicted proteins | sample MGYA00242938_ERZ507940 | MGnify/ENA primary metagenome ERZ507940 (study PRJEB26167, sample SAMN06115517) | human gut metagenome | host: Homo sapiens | place: China:Chongqing | collected 2014-12-03... | reverse complement strand
AACCATTTTGATATAGTCTGAGCAGTCGATTATCGCTTGCTGAACTGCGGAGCGCGACGAGCTGCTTTGAGACCGTATTTCTGAAATCCTCGCGTGAAAATCCCCCTATTTTCAATGACTTTTCGACTTTCTAATTTCTATGCACCTCAAAATGAATCTCATTTTGGATTATTTGCAAATGCACCATTGACCTTTGAAATCAGGTCTTTCGGCTGATTATAGGTCAGATGTGCGTAGATGTCCAGCGTTATTTTCGCGTGTTCGTGACCGGCAAGAACCTGCACGGTCTTGACATCTACTCCTGCCAGCAGAAGGTTTGTGATGTACGTATGCCGAAGCTGGTGTGGCGTTACCTGAAAGTCCATGCTATATACAACACTTGCATTGTGCGCTGCCTTTTGACCCAAAACCGGCGTGACGGTGTGCTTGATCTTTTGCCCATTCACATACCGGGTGTAGGTGCGCTCCTTGGTGCTGCGGACAGTGACATACTTCCAGAGCCGTCCCCATTGCGTGCCAGACAACGGCTGCCCCTCACTGCTGGCAATGACATAATCCGAAATCGAAGATTCTTTCACTTCTTTCAGACAATCGACGAGCTGCGGAGGAATTGGGATTGTCCGCTTTGCCGCTTTCGTTTTCAACTCGGTTGTCACGACCGGGCGGTTGTGTTCGATGTGCCAGGCGCGGCAAACGACGATGTGCGGGGCAGATCCATCCAAGAATACGCTATCCCATTGCAGAGCGAGGGCTTCTTCTCTGCGCAGGCCCGCATACAGGCAGAGCATAATAAACGGATATGGCGGCAGACCGCGCACTGCGTCTAAGAGGGTCTGCACCTGCTCTGTGGTGAGTGCCGTCTTCTCTTTCGGCGCTTTGCCGCCTTTTGGATTCAGATTCTTGCACGGCGATTCGTCAATGATTTTGCTTTGCTCTGCCGATGTGAAAATCAGCTTGTACAGCATCTGGACGCTGCGGTAGATCGACGCTGATTTCGACGCAGCCTTGGTAATCGCCATCTTCACATCATCGGGCGTGATCTCCTGCATATAACGGTCGCCCAGCGGCTCGATGATATAGATTTTGACCTTTGAGGTATAGTCTGCCAGCGTAGTTACCCGAATGCTCGAAGCCTGCATGGTAAGCCACTTTTCTGCATACTCCCGGACTGTGGGATTCTCGCGCCGATACACAGCTTCTTCGATCTGGCGCTGGGCAAGAGTGACTTTCTCCGTCAGCTCATCAGGCGTCTGCGCGTAAAGGGCAATGTATTTGCCATCTGGCCCCTTGATGCGCTTCCGGTATTCATTTCGGCTGGGGATAAACTCATATGTTGGTTTCTTCGGTCGAGCCACGGAATCCCCCCTTGTCGAAATCAAGAGAATGTTATATTCTTTCGAAATAGACCGATTTCCTGATCGTGTGGTATAATCATAATTGCGCCGGCAGCAAAATACGAAAGGAACGGTTTCTATGAACACGTCCGTTATATGCGTAGCCCATGGAAACATTGAAAAGGAAAAGGAAGAACTGATTGACCTTGTCAGGACGCTTACCCCAGAGGAGGTCGAAAAGGTCATCGATCGCGCTCGTCAATTACTTGTTCCACAATAACACGCAGTTTCTTTGCGTTCTCCGGAGACATATTGCGAATTGCGTCTATTAGATACTGCTGGTTCTCTGTTAGCCCATCCTCGTTTTCGGGGGTGGGCTCTTTTTTATCTTCTGTCCACCCCATTATGAATGACGGTGTTGTTTGAAGCGCGTCCGCAATCGCTTTAATTTTCGACTGGTTCAAATTCTGAAGCCCAAGCTCAATTTTGTTGATAGAGGATCTGGATTTATATCCAAGCCGACGAGCCAGCTCATCCTGAGATATGTTGAGTTCTTCTCTTTTGAATTTAATACGTTCACCGATGGTCATTACGATCGCCTCCTGACAGAAATCATTGTAACATGATGTAGATTGTAAATCAACTGATTTTAAGTTTTTTCTAAAAAGTTGTTGACATTTTGTCTACGCTGTGGTAATCTCCTGAATGTAGATATTTCATCTACATCGAAATTGAAAGGAGGTGGGCGAATGACCGATACGATTGCTTTGCGTGAAAAGATTAAAGAATCCGGGTACAAGCTTGTTTTTATTGCAAATAAGATTGGGCTTACATATCAGGGGTTCTTAAAGAAGCTGAACAATGACTCTGAATTTAAGGCAAATGAGATTCAGGGGCTTTGCGATCTTCTGCGCATCGACACGGGGGAGAAGGAGGCCATATTTTTTTACACTGAATGTAGATAATCTATCTACACAAGAAAGGAGACATCTATGAACGAGGCATTGCAAAAGGTTGTAGCAGCGGTAAACGACGAGAACCCGGAAAAGATTTGGGCTGGAATCCCGCGTGAAAAGCGTGAGCTCCTTCCGAATGAGATTTGCAAGCTGCTTATGAACAACGACCTTTCGTTTCAACAAGCAGAGTTGCTGCTCGAAGTAGCGAAAGGCCGTTTGCGCCGGTTAAAGATCTGAATTTATGGCTGATTCAGGAGTTCGTAATGATCTCCATAGCTTTTTACTTGTGCGGTAAAAAGTGTTTCAGCAAATGGATTTGCATCGTTTTCTGTGATTGTCTTGGGCACTTCGCCAAGAAGAACGATGCCAGACTTTAGCTTGGCATAGATATCCGCAGGAAGAACCTGCCCGCAATTCGGGCATTCCATGGATTCGCGCTCGCTAAAGTCCGTTGGGCGCAGCTCACATGAGCATTTGCACTTGTGACATGTGAGTTCAATTTTGAAGTCCATTATCTCACCTCCCTTCTATGAGAATTTTAGCACAGGGAGCCGTGAATGGGCAAGAAACAGAAAGGAGCATATAGCGTGAGTACGCTACTTACCCGAAAGGAGGCAGCCGCCAGACTTGGCATAACCGTTATGACGCTGGATGCAGAGCGCAGCAGCGGGCATCTGGCTTACATTCAGCGAAAACCCGGCGGCAAGGTCTGGATTACCGAAGAAGCAATCGCTGAATACCTTGCCCGCGCAACCCACCCGGCACGACCGGAACTGCGGCGCGTGAAGTCACTTGCTACTCGAATTTGAAATACGGAAAGGATGAACAAAATGGCAACGAGCAAAAATGTTGAGGTTATTGAAATTAGACCCATTGAGGTCAAACGCGCCGCAGTACGGATCGTTGGCGATACCCCGCTTATCATGCACGCATGGTCCGAAAAGGCAAAGCGTGAAATGTTGGAAAAGCAGATGAAAACCGCAAAAGCAAAGGCGAAAGACGCCAAGAATCCGATTGAAGATTTTATCCGTTCGATGTACTGGAAGACACCGATGCCAACAGAAATGTCGCAGGATGGCTTTGAAAAAGCGATTTTGGAGGGCGCACAGTTCTGTTTCCCCGTTACAGCAATTAAGCAGGCGGCAATCAGCGCCGCATTTCGCATGGGGTGGGCAAAAGACAAGATGTCCATGCGCGGCGCGTTCTTCATTGACGGCGATGACAACCAGATGGTTGAGATTCACAGTGACGCCCCGGTGATGCGGGAAGACATGGTCAAGGTCGGCATGGGAACGGCAGACATTCGCTATCGCGGCGAGTTCCGAAATTGGTATGCCGACTTGGTTGTGAGTTACAACGCCAACGGGATGTATTCGCTTGAGCAGATTGTGAACATCATCAACGCCGGCGGTTATGCCTGCGGCATTGGCGAATGGCGTCCTGAACGAGATGGTCAGTATGGAATGTTCCATGTAGCTACGAAGTAACTGGCTGGCGGGGCAAGCTCCGGCACGTTCTGGTGTGTCCCGGCGAGGCGCGGCAGGTTAGGCGAGCTATGGCACGGCAGGGTCAGGCAGGGAATGGCACGGCAGGCGAGGTTAGGTCAGTTGGGGAACGGACTGGCGTGGTATGGTCTGGCAGGCATGGTCAGGTAAGGCATGGACTGGCAAAGCGAGGTCAGGAACGGCAGGCGCGGATAGGCAAGGAGGGCTAGGCGAGTTGGGGTTCTGCATGGCAGGCACGGTATGGTATGGCAAGCCGTGGCAAGGCTAGCATTGGCTAGGAAAGCAGAAACTTCATCTATTTCAGGAGGAAAGGAGGGAAAGAAATGGTTTTTCAGTGGAAGCAGGGTGCGCGTATCAAAGCGGACGCACAACAGGCAGGAATCCTCTGCTCGAAATTGGAAACCGAGGGGAGGCTAACAGCAAAGGCTCTTTTGGATGAAAGCCGAGCCGAGGGTTCGCCGCTCCATGACGAGTTTGAGTGGAACGATGGAATTGCCGCTGAAAAGTATCGCGAAAATCAAGCGCGGCACATCATCAACTGCTTGGTTACGGTACATGAATCGGCATCGCCAACAAGAAGCTTTTTCAACATCGAATGCAAAACAGCAGAGTACAGATCAGTTACTGCCATTATGCAAAATTCGGAAAGCCGAGATCAGCTTTTATCGCTGGCGCTGCGCGAACTTGATGCGTTCAAGCAGAAGTTCAGTTCATTGTCAGAACTGGCTGCGGTATTTGCGGCCATCGAAGAAATTCAGGAAAAGAGGTCTGCATGAGTAGCGAAAAAAGAAAGGGGGCCGCTCCGCTGGCACGGAAACGACCCCAGGCACAAATACCCATTTCGATCATAACAGCAGAAAATCGCGCAGTCAAGCGCGGAATGGAGGTATCGAAATGCCGAACAGCCTGAAAGAGCTGCGGCTGAAAAAACAGATTCCAGCAAAAGAGATGGTTGCCGTTGTGCGGGAGATTTATCCCAAGTACGACAATACCACCCAAAGCAAATGTGAGAACACGGACGCATACGGGATCTGCCTGACACAGAAAGCGATGAAAGCGCTCTATGCCAAGTATGACCCGGATGGCAATGTCCGCAAGCATCTTCGCACAGCCGATCAGCACCGGCTCAAGGATAAGCTCCACGCAAGAATCACCGCCGATGAGGCCTCCCAGCTCCGAGCGCACCTTGCCGCTGATGGCTACGACACCGTGCAGGATTGGCTCACAGATGTTGTACGCGGATATATCAGCAAAGGAGATCGCGAATGAATAAATACTACTTCACCTACGGCACGGATGGGCAGCCGTTCGTAGGCGGCTGGACAGAGGTTGAAGCACCAACCGTCAATCTGGCTTGCGCGGCGTTCCGCGCTGTCCACCCCGACAAGGAGCCCGGCATTCTGAATTGCAGCAGCGCATACACCGAAGAATCGTTTCTGGGAAGCTGCATGGCGGGTTCTGACGGAAACTTCCGTAAGTTCTGCCATGAGCGTATCAGCTTCACTGTCGAGCCAAGCGACCCGGATGAGCCGGTTGATTTTGAAAATTTGAAAGGAGAATCTACATGATCGTAAATGTCTACTATCGCGACGAAGAAACCGGCAGCGTCCGCGCCGGACGCCCATACAGCTACCGCTGCAGCATTCCGAACGCCTCCGTTGGAATGGAGGTTATCGCCCCCACAGCCAAACGCGAAGCACGCGCTGTGATCTGCGAGATCAACGTGCCGGAAAGCCGCATCGACGAGCGGATCTTGCCGCTGCTGAAAGAGATCACGCAGGAGGCACCGACCGATGGAAAATAATCTGATCGTTGTCAAGCAGTTGCCGATTATCGAAGACCAGCTACGGCAGGTCAAGGCTTCTGTCGATGCTCGCGTTGCACAGGCGCTGGCGCTGGCTTGCACCGAGGAAACCTATAAGGACGTCAAGAAAGCCCGTGCCGAGCTGAACAAGGAATTTCAGGACTTGGAAGCCCGCCGCCGCGAGGTCAAGAAAGCCATCCTTGCCCCGTATGAAGCCTTTGAAAAGCTCTACAAGGAGTGCGCGGCCGATGCTTTCACAAAGGCTGACGCAGAACTGAAAACCAAGATTGCAGCAGTTGAGAACGGCATCAAGGGCGCGAAGCGTGATGAAATCGTTGCGTTTTACAACGAGTACCGCGCCAGCCTGAACATTCCAGAAGACCTTGTTCCCTTTGAGCTGGCAGGCGTCAACGTCACAATGTCCGATTCCATGAAAAAGCTGCAAGGGCAGGTTTCCTTGTTCTTGCAGAACGTGTCCAACGATCTTCGGCTTATTGAGACGCTGGAACACAAGGATGAGGTCATGGTCGAGTACCGCAAGACGCTTTCCGCGCCGGAAGCCGCTCTGATTGTGGACAAGCGCCACAAGGAGATGGAGGAAGCCGCACGACGGCGCGCCGCCATGAAGTCCGCACAGGAAGTTCAGGATGCCGCGCAGGCGAAGATCGAAGAAGTTCTGAACGAAGAACCGCCTGCCCCCGTTTCTGCACCCGTCGAGCAGCCCATTCCCACCGAGGTGCCTGCTGAAAAGATCTATCAGGTTTCGTTCCGCGTCCGCGGCGGCATTGACAAGCTGAAAGCACTCAAAGAATTTCTCGTAAATGGAGGTTACGACTATGAGCAGTTCTAACATCGCGCCTGCGAAGAAGCAGACGTTCTCCGTCGCTATCACCACGGAAAACTACAGAAACCTTATAAACAACACGCTGAAAGAACCGGGGCGCGCAAACCGCTTCATCGCATCGATCACGTCCGCCGTCGCTATTACCCCGGCGCTTCAGACTTGTGACCCCGGCTCCATCCTCGCCGGTGGTCTGCTGGGCGAAGCCCTGAATCTCTCTCCTTCGCCGCAGCTCGGCCAGTATTATCTCGTTCCGTTCAAGCAGAAAGCCAAGTATGACCGTGAAGGTCGCCTGCTTTCGCCCGAATGCTCCAAAGCACAGTTTGTCCTTGGTTACAAGGGATATATCCAGCTTGCGCTTCGCAGCGGCCAGTATCGGAAACTGGGCTGCATGGAGATTCGGCAAGGCGAATATTTGGGGAAAGATCCCGAAACGGCAGAACCGCGATTCAGGTTCATTGAGGATGACGATCTGCGTGAAAGGCTTCCGATCGTTGGCTACATGGCGCACTTCGAGTACCTGAATGGTTTCCGGAAGCGCATCTACTGGTCGCGTGAAAAGGTTCTCAACCATGCGGATACATATTCGCAGGCGTTCAGCAAGGATGCCTATGAAAAAATCCAGAACGGTCAAATTGCCGACAAGGATATGTGGAAGTACTCCTCGTTCTGGTACAAGGACTTTGACAGCATGGCTCAAAAAACGCTGCTTCGCCAGCTTATCAGCAAGTGGGGCATCATGTCCACAGAAATACAGCAGGCGTTTATTGATGACGGATCTGTCCTGACTGCTGACCCGAGGACTGGTGAAATCATTACCGACCATTCCGACGAGCTGGAGCTTACGACCGACGCCCCGCAGCCGGCCGTTGAGGGCAGCGCCCCGGCACAACTTCAGGAGAACGCCGGTGAACCGGAGCAGATTGACCTCAATTCGCTGTAATGAGTGTTCCGTACGAAGTCCTTGCAACCGGCTCTACCGGCAACGCCGTTGTGATCGACGGGCAGATTCTCGTCGACTGCGGCGTTCCGTACAAGGTCGTGAAGCCAGTTGCAAAAGCTCTCAGGCTTGTTCTGCTGACACACTGGCACGGAGATCATTTCCGGAAAAGCACGCTCCACGCCCTCGCAGCGGACCGACCGGCGCTCCGTTTCGGCTGCTGCCGATGGCTGGTGCGGCCTCTGGTGGAAGCTGGCGTCAAGCCCGCAAACATCGACCTGTACGATTTTGACCACCGATATAGCTACGGTGATTTTACGGTCGAGCCTGTGCCACTGGTGCATGACGTTCCGAACTGCGGCTACAAGCTGCTGCTTCCGGCTGGAAAGGTCCTCTACGCCACTGACACAAACAACCTGAACGGGATCTCAGCGCCGAACTTCGACCTCTACCTGCTGGAAGCGAATTACGAGGACGAAGAAATCCAAGCCAGAATCAGCGAGAAAAAGGCAAACGGCGAATTCGTCTATGAGCGGCGCGTACTCGGAACACACCTTTCCAAAGCCAAGTGTGACGATTTCATTTACCAGAACATCGGACCTGCTGGCGAGTACGTTTACCTGCACGGTCACGTCGAGGAGGAACAGGCATGAACGGCTTTCTGAAAGACATCACCTATGCCCGGAGCGGCGAATATATCCTGTCGATCTACACGCGGGAAAGCTGCAAGGATATTTGGAAGAACTTCGGCGAACGCCCGATCACGTTTACCATCACGAAAAAAGCCGATCCTCGCGGGCTTCGCGCCAACAGCTACGCATGGGCGCTCATTGAGCAGCTCGCCGCCAGGCTGAAAACCGACAAGGAATCTGTCTACGAAGAAATGATTCGGCGCTACGGCGTTGGTGAAAGCTACATCGACGAAGCCGGAAACGAGTGCAAGGTGCTGTTTTCCCTGCGCGACGGTGTGCCGCCGCGGCTCGTGGCCAGACACTATGCCGAGATCGGCGTCGGCTACATCGAGGGCAAGAAATTCATCCACTACCGCGCCCTGAAAGGCACAAGCGAGTACACCGCTGCCGAGATGGCTGCGTTCCTCGACGGTATCATCGCCGAGTGTGAGGAACAAGGTATTCAGACCGGCCCGCCCGAAAAAACAGATCAGTACAAGGAGGCGAAGAAGCCTTGACCGTTTATTGCGATTACTGCGGCCACAAAGCCGCGCTGGTCGATGATTCCGAGATCTATGGCCGCAGCTTCGGCCACACCGCGTATCTCTGCAGAAACTGCGGTGCATACGTCGGCTGCCATGGCCGAACAGACAAGCCCCTCGGCCGTCTGGCCGATGCCACGCTCCGGAAATGGAAAATGGCAGCTCACGCCTCGTTCGACCCTCTCTGGAAAACCGGGCCGTTCCGTGGGCGGCGCAAAGCCGCCTACGGCTGGCTCGCTGGACAAATGGGACTTCCGGTCGAGAAGACGCACATCGGTATGTTTGACGTGCCTCAGTGTCAGGAAGTCATCAAGATCATTGAAAAAGGAGATTTCAAAAATGCTCAACTTTGATAAGAAAGACGCTCATGTTTATCCGTTCGACGAATCGCCCGGCGCCGGTATCATCATGGACGTCGATCTGGAACAGCTCATCCGCGAGTCCGAGCGGCTGCGGGTCTGTGAAGCAATTCTTCACAGCAAAAACCAGCGCGACGCACTCGAAGCCATTTTGGGAATGCCCCGCGCTATTGTGATTCCGAATGATGACGCGCCCGAAGCAGATGCAGTGTCTTCGCAGGAGGAGAAGACATGCTGAACCGCATTGTTCTCATGGGACGTCTGACGCGCGACCCAGAGCTTCGCCGAACGCAGAGCGGCACGGCGGTTGTCTCCTTCTCCGTCGCCTGCGACCGCGATTACGCGGCGCAGGGCGCGGAGCGGGAAACGGATTTTATCGACATTGTTGCGTGGCGCGGTACGGCTGAGTTCGTAGAGAAGTATTTCAGCAAGGGGCGCATGATCGTCGTGGGCGGTCGGCTTCAAATCCGCAACTGGCAGGACAAGGAAGGCAACAAGCGCCGCTCGGCCGAGATTCTTGCCGACAGCGTTTACTTTGGCGATTCTAAGCGCGACGGTGACGGCGGCAAACCCAAGGGCGAGCCGACTTACGACCCGACCGGCGGCTTCTCGCAGCTCGCGGACGATGACAGCGAATTGCCGTTCTAAGGAGGTCTCTCATGGCAACCGCAAAAAGATTCTATTGGATGAAGCTCAAGGAGAGCTTTATGACCTCCGACACCATTGACTACTTTATGTCACAGCCAGACGGTGCAAACTACGTTGTTCTCTATCAGATGCTTTGTCTCAAAACCATCAACACCGATGGTCGCTTATCTCGACAGATCGGTGAGGTCGTTATCAAATACGACATTCCGAAAATCCAGCGCGATCTCAAATGGTTCTCTGCGGACACAATCCGCGTGGCTCTCAATCTCTATAAATCTTTCGGTCTTGTTTACGAAGACGTTGACGGCGTTCTGGTTCTTGCGGACCACAACAATCTCGTTGGAAGCGAAACCGATGCAGCTTCCCGCATGAGAAATGTCCGTTCTCGCAAGGCTGACGTTCTCCCCGAAGGTGTATCGCATGGGGAACAGACCGCGAACATTGTTACACCAGAGATAGAGAATAGAGATAGAGATAAAGAGATTAGAGATAAGAGTTTAGATACAGACACAGATATAGAGAATACGGAGGATGCTTGCGCAAAGCCGGAAACCGTCTCCGCGCCGCCGATCATCAGCATCATTCTGAACGACAAGTCGCTCTTTGATGTGTCTCCGGAGGATTACAACCGCTGGTGCGAGCTGTACCCAGCCGTCAATGTCATGCAGGAGCTTCGGAAAATGTCGAGCTGGAGTACCGACAATCCCAAAAGACGCAAAACAAAATCCGGAATCCGTCGGTTTATCAACGCTTGGCTTTCCAAGGAGCAGGACAAAGGTGGCCAGTATCGCTATCAAGGCAACGGCTCCAGCGGCAACGTCTTTACCGACATCGCGGAGGGCATGAGAAATGGACAGGCTTGAAACGGCTGATATTCTGGCGGTTCTGAAAGCGGCCTACCCGCAGTTCTATAACGGCCTCAGCCCCAAGGAGGCAAACAAGATCGTCGATCTCTGGGCTGAGATGTTCAAGGATGAGCCCGTCATGGTCGTTGCCGTTGCAGTAAAAGCTATGATCGCCTCACGGACAAACACGTTTCCACCGAACATCGGCGAAGTCAAAGAGCAAATCACGAAGATGCGTATGCCGAAGGAAATGACCGCCGCCGAGGCGTGGACGCTGGTCTACCGGGCGATTGCAAACAGCGGCTACAACGCAAAAGAGGAATACGACCGTCTGCCGCCAACAATTCAGCGGCTTGTCGGTTCGCCGCAGCAGCTCCGGGAATGGGGCATGATGAACGCCGAAACAGTGCAAAGCGTGGTCGCTTCCAACTTTCAGCGCTCCTACACGGTGCGCATCAAGAGCGATCGGGAGTATATGGCGCTCCCGTCAGACATAAAACAGATGATTTCCAGCGTCGCGCAGCAATTTGCGCTCGGCGACGGAAATGAGAATGGAGGATGAGGATATGAAAAGATGGGCAAGGCGCAACCTGCCTACGGTTGTTCTTCTGGCGGCGCTGATCCTGCTCGCCGCGTTGGTGCTTGCGATTGCGATGCCACGCGAAACCGAAAATACGCCTGTTGTTTCCGCGGCAATTTCGCCGACGTTTGACGAAGCGGCCTATCAGAGCCGCTTGGAGGTCGAAGCCTACGCGGAGGTCGAACACGAAACCGCCGATATTCCCGGTACATACGATCTGCCAGAGCCTCCCCAAGAGGCAGACAGCGAGCCTTGCGGAAAGGGCGGCTTCGTAGATGCACAGGACAAACGTGACTTGGAGCTCCTTGCCATCACCTGTTATACGGAAGCCGGCGGCGACAACTGCTGCGACCTGTGCCGCTATCGCGTATGCGACGTTCCCCTTATGCGCAGAGCTGACCCGCGCTATCCCGACACGCTCGAAGGTGTTCTGACGCAGCCGAAGCAGTACGGCACCTTTTCGGAAACTGGCGTTGTCTGGCCAGCTCGTGCATCTGAGCCCGGCGAGGCCCACGCCGTTGCGCGGGCATGGGCTGTAGCGGAAGATGTTCTTTCCGGAAATCACAGCGATCTCTGGGGCAAGGGTTACATCTTCCAGGCAGAGTTTCCGCAAGGCAACGACCCGGACAGCCGAATCTACTGCGAGCAATGCGGTATGTGGTACTGCAAAGGTTAGGAGGCAGCCATGGCAAAAGACCCGAAAAGACAGCTTCTGGGCAAGATCGCCCGCCAGAAAGGACAGTATTTCGAGCAACGTCTTGACAGCACCTTCGATTATTACCGCGACCGTGGGTATGCCTTGATTGAAAAAACGCCTGAGCCGATGAAAGTTATCAAGCCAGAGGGCAACGGCCGCTTCTTGGCCTGCTACACCAAGAAAGCGCAGGTTGACTACAAAGGCACGCTCAAGGGCGGCAGGACAATCCTGATCGAAGCCAAATTCACGTCCACGGACCGTCTGACGCAGGATCGCGTTCTGGATATTCAGGCGGCCTACATGGACAGGCACCAGCAGCTCGGCGCTCGCTGCTTCGTCGTTGCCGGTTTCTCGACCGGCGAAGTCTACAAAATCCCTTGGGATGACTGGCGGCGCATGAAAGAGCTGTTCGGCCAAAAGTACGTAAAAGAAACCGATCTACAAAATTACAGAGTGAAGACAGCTTGGAATGGAACGCTGTTTTTGCTCGACTGATGACTGAAAGGAGTCACTACCATGAGTGAAATTTCAATGTATGAAGCGCAGAAAAAGAAGATGGAAGGTTTATGCGAAGAACATGGCCTGACATATCGCTTCCAGAAGGACACCTATCCGCCCACGTTCACGATCTCCCCGATTCAGGGCATGGACGCCCAGCTCTCCATGCTGGAGAACGTCGAGGAAGCCGGGTATATCAGCCCCGAAGCCAAAATGACGTGGATCTTCAAGGACGGTTCGCTGGAAACCAAGGTCACCGGCGGCACCTTTACAATTACGAAGACGCTGCGGACAAAGATCGAATCCGTCCTGATGAAGATGCTGACGTACTGGATGCAGTATTTCTTCCGCGACGTCATGGAAAAGCGCAGCCTCAAAGACGGCATGATGCCTGTCATCAACGAGGACGAAGTCGAAGATGATGATGCCTACGAGGAAGATCCGGAAGATTCTGATGACGCCGAGGCCCCTGAAATGCTCGACGGCGATGACGCAGAGGATGACGCGGACGATGATCTCGGCGACACCGCCGACAGCTCCGATGCCACGGACGATGATCTCTACGATCAGGCTGTCAGCATCGTGCGCATGGAGAACAAGGCGACTGTTTCTCTCCTCCAGCGCCGCCTGAATGTCGGCTATGCCCGCGCCGCCCGCATCATGGAGCTGCTGGAGGAAAACGGCATCGTTGGCCCGTACGCTGGCTCGAATCCGCGCGAAGTGCTCCCGGCTGATGAACCGGACGATATGGAGGACGCGGCTGATGAATGAGTTGAAGCCGCCGATGCTCAAGCGTGAGGACTACAAGGCTATCAAACACATGAACCGTGAGGACATGACGAAGTACCTCTATCGTGTCTACCGGCGCGGCTTCGATGCTGGCGTCGAGTCCACCAAGGGCAAAGTCACCAAGCGTTCCATCGTACCGCCCGAACCGGTGCAGACGGAGGAATAAGTCATGGGAAGAAGTGTGCCGCACAATCTGAAAAGTACCCACCAGACGGAATTTGTGAAGATCTTCAACTCCCTCTGCGGCCGCTACGGCCGCTGGGAAATCTGGCAAGATTTCGTAACGCTCGCCGCAATCGCGATCTCAAATACCGTTGACCGGAGCCACGCTGCCGAGCGTGAAAAGACATATATGACGATTGCCGGAAAGTACAAGCCCGACGAAATGCTCAAATTTTCGCAGATGCTCCAAGAGGTCGTGATCGGTATGGATTTTAACCCGGATCAGGACTTTCTCGGCGAGCTTTACATGGCACTGGATTTGGGCAATGACCACGCTGGGCAGTTTTTCACGCCCTATGGTGTCTGCCGCATGATGGCTGAGATCACCGGCACAGACCTCCAAGCGCGTATAGAGCGGGACGGCTGGATCTCCGTCAACGATTGCGCTTGTGGTGCAGGAGCGTTGCTGGTGGCGTTTGCAAATGCCTGTACGCGGCAGAAAATCAACTATCAGACCTCTGTGCTTTTTGTAGCACAGGACATTGACTACATCGTTGGTCTGATGTGCTACCTGCAGCTATCGCTCATGGGCTGCGCCGGGTACGTCGTGATTGGCGACACGCTTCTTCATCCCTCAACAGCACTTGACCGCCGGGGGCTTATCCCCCGGCCAGACCAGAACATATGGTACACCCCGTTTTATTTCCGCGACATCTGGCACTACCGCCGCATTTGGGCGCAGATGGATTTACTGCTTCAGACAGACGAAAAACCCGCCGAGCAAGTTACCGGCAAGTTAAAATCGTCTGCCGCGCTGCCGCCCTTGCCCTTGCAGGAAACGAAAACCGGGCAGCTCACACTATTCTGACAGAAAGGAGGAATCGCCTGACACATGGGAAAATGGACGGACGATCAACTTCAATATCTCCGCGAGCATAGCCGCTCACAGCCGGCAGCGGCTATTGCCGCAGCGCTTGGCCGGACGGAAGGGTCTGTACGACAAAAGAGGCGTTCGCTCGGACTGCAAAGCTATCACGCAGGATGGACAAAAGCAGAAGAACAATTCCTCCAAGATCAATGGGGTGTCATGTCAATCCCCGCGATTGCGAAGCGTCTTAACCGCTCCGTTGAGGCTGTCATCGTACGGAAAAACAGACTGGGACTTGGCCCGGTTCTGTTCGGCGGCGACTACATATCCATGAATCAGCTTATAATCGCCGTTTGCGGCAGCAATGCCGGTGGGAACTATAAGCTGAAAAGCTGGGTTGAGAACCGTGGCCTCCCGATTCACACAAAACGCGTCAATCAGAACAGTTTTCGTGTCATTCGGCTCAATGAGTTTTGGAAATGGGCAGAACAGCACCGCTCGTTCATTGATTTTTCCAAAATGGAGCCGTTGGCGCTGGGCGAGGAGCCTGCATGGGTAGCCGAGCAGCGCAAGAAGGACTTTCAGGCATTTGCCATCCAGCGGAAAGACCCATGGACACCCGATGAAGACGCGCGGCTGAAAATGCTGCTTCAGCAGCATCGGTACGGATACGCTGAGCTTTCCGATATGCTGCGTCGCTCGGCCGGCGCGATCCAGCGCCGATGCAACGACCTCGGCCTGAAAGAGCGGCCGGTCAAAGCCGACAATCATGGTTCATCCGCAGCTTGGACACAGACCGACTTCGATGTGCTGGCAGACGGAATCCGAAAAGGCAACAGCTACACCGCCATTGGCAAGGCACTCGGCAAATCCGAAAAAGCCGTGCGCGGGAAAGTTTATTTCGTCTATCTGACCGAGAATCAGGACAAAGTACGCGCCATGCTCAAAGATAAGCCTTGGGGTTATGGCGCGCCAGACCCGACCGTAAAGCAGGCGGTACACCTGTCCAGAACGCGAACAGAAACCGTGCAAACACTTGAAATGCTCTGCTCAGTGCTCCGCAAGCGCATCAACGACATTGACGATAATCCATACTGGCAGCGGCTCATGTGCGCAAACTGGGATGAAATCAAAGGGTGTGACCGCTGTGAAAACTGCGACGAATGCACCGAGTTCCGCAGAATCCCGCCGCAACACTGCGCTCGCTGCGGTCGTTCTTTCATCGAGCGCAAAGAAAATACATTCTGCCCAACCTGCCGGCTGGCGCGGAAGAAAAAAGCGCAGCGGCATTGGTGCCGCGTAAACGGAGCGCAAACGCGCCCCTGAACTGAAAGGAGATTCACAAATGCCTCAAATCGTAAATATCGCAATCGACCGTCTTTTCCCACACTCCGACAATCCGCGCAAGGATCTCGGTGATCTGTCGGAGCTTGCCGCAAGCATCAAGGCCAGCGGCATCCTGCAGAACCTGACGGTCGTTCCGGATGAACCGGACAACTCCAATACGGACTTTACCATCATCATCGGTCACCGCCGCTATGCCGCCGCGAAGATTGCGGGCCTGACGGAGCTGCCGTGCGTGGTGGTCGAAATGTCCGAGCGCGAGCAGCTTCAGACCATGCTTGTTGAGAATATGCAGCGCAGCGATCTGACCGTCTATGAGCAGGCGCAAGGCTTCCAGATGATGCTCAACATGGGTGATTCCGTAGCTGAGATCGCAGAAAAGTCCGGTTTTTCGCAGACCACCATCCGACGCCGCGTGAAGCTGCTCGACCTCGACCGGCAGAAATTCCAGAAAGCTGAATCCCGCGGTGCGACGCTCAACGATTATCTGGAGCTTGACAAGCTGGACAGTCCCGAAGACAAGAACAAGGCCCTTGACGCCATCGGCACAGCGAATTTCAACAGCGTTCTGAAAAGCCTGATTTCCGAGCAGGAAATCCAAAAGAAACTTGCTGAATGGACTGAAATTGCAGACAAGTTTGCATATCAGATTGAAAGAAGCGGCGAATTCAACGGTACGACGGTCAATATGGTCTACCACGCCGGCTACAGCCGCTGGGATTTGAAGAAAGAAATGACCATACCAGAAGACGCGAGTGATGTTCGATACTTTTACAGGAAGGATTCTACCGGAATCACACTCTACAGGGAACGCCAGCAATCGCAGCAGCCAGACCCCGAAGCCGAAGCCCGCGAGGAACGGCGCCGCAGAGACGAACAGGCCGAAAATGAATTTGCGGAAGCCGCGGAGGCCCATTTTGAACTGCGCAAGGATTTCATCAAAGAGCTTCCGAACAGCGTATTCAAACAGCACATGAAGGAAATCTCTTTGTTCTGCGTGGCAACAACAGAGTCAATCGATGGTGGCTACTGCAATTCCATCAGCCCTCGGTTCTGCGCCCAGCTCCTCGGCATGAGACTTTCGACAGACGATGAAAACGAAGATTTTTGCGACATGGGCTTTGTCCGCAGCGCGGCGGAAGCCCAGCCGGAAAAGCTGATTTTCTGCTGCTGCTATTCTGCCCTCGATGACGAAGACATGAGCTACTACCGGCGCGTGTGGAACATGAACCACTACGAATATGAGCTTTGCGAAAATTCGGACTTGGATCACATCTATGAAATCCTCGAAACGCTCGGCTATGAAAAGTCAGACGATGAAGAAGAAATGGCCGAAGGTACGCACCGGCTCTTTGACACATACGGTGCGCAGCCGGACAAAACTACGGAGGATTCCGATGATGAGTGATGTTTTGACCGAAATGTGCGTCTTGGGCGGCTGCGCCGCCCATCGCGCCATCACGGATGCCTGTAAGCATTGCGGCAATTACCGGGCCGAAATCGAGTCCTGTCAGGCACTTCCGCTGCCGGACGCACCGGAGGAAGGAGACAAGACAGATGCTTGATATTTGCCCAATTTCGCTTGCTGAGGCAAATACTTTTGTTTTGGAGCATCACCGCCACCACAAGCCAGTTGTAGGACACAAATTTTCCATCGGCTGCACCGATGGAGAGAAAATTGTTGGTGTTGCAATCGTCGGACGCCCCGTATCGAGATACATGGACGACGGCTGGACCTTGGAGGTAAACCGCTGCTGCACGGATGGCACGAGGAATGTATGCAGTATGCTATACGCTGCCGCATGGAGGGCCGCCCGCGCGATGGGCTATCACAAGCTGATTACATACATCCTCGATACCGAGCCGGGGACAAGCCTCAAGGCGGCTGGCTGGAAATGCGTCGGGCAGGCAGGAGGCCCGCGATGGACAGGCAAGCGCCGTCCGGAGGTCGACCTGTGCCCGGCACAGATGAAAATTCGCTTCGAGCGGGAGGAAGGAGGTCAGCATGAGCCAAAGACGTGAAAAACGGAAGCGCCGTGAGCGGCGCCGGGAGTATGCGCTGGAACTTCGGTGCTGGCAGCGCAATGAGCCACTGAAGATTCTGTTCTGGCGCTGGCGCAAATGGTATCGCTCGAAGCCGACATTGAAGGATGGTGGGCATTGGAGCGTAAAAGGCACGTGGAGGATGTTCTATGATTAAGACGCTTCTACTTGGAATCGGAGCTATAGGACTTGGCTTGACTCTTGCGCTTCTGCTCATCTTCACCTACATAGGGATTCGGGAGCTTATTTTCGAATTGCGGATGAAAAAGGTTATGCGTTTTCTCGATACGCCAGAGGGCAAGCAGAAGCTAGAAGATCTTTCGGACGCGGTTAGCCGGGAAACCGGCCTGCCGAAATGGGCGCTTTTCTGTGGTGCCGATGAGTTTGGCAACATCATCGTTTCGCCAAGATCACCTGATGCTCATATCGAACAATACGAAATGGAGGATGAAAACAATGGCCGCTTGTAAAGCGTGCATGGCTGCGCTCGTCTGGATTACGACGCCAGCCGGGAAATCCATTCCCTGCGATGCTACCCCGCGCTACTACATCGAAAAGCCGCGCGTCGGCAGCAAGAAAATTGTCACCCCAAACGGGCAAGTGCTTTCGTGCGAATACACGGAAGACCCGGCCAAAGCAACCGGTGTGGGCTATGTGCCGCATTGGGCAACCTGCCCCTATGCTAGACAGTTCAGGAGGAAGCAGAATGGATAAGCTCACATGGTACGACAATGACGGACGGATTATGTGCCGCCGCGGATATGAGGTTGCGTTGGCTCGTCTGGCTTCTTACGAAGCTACGGGGCTGACACCGGAGCAGGTGGTGAACGCCAAAACCATTATAGAATCCGCTTTCGCGGATGATACATCGAAAGCCGAACGAATCAGAAAGCTGCTGGCTGCTGACGGAGAAGGGCGCGTTGTGGTGCTGCCTCCCTGCAAATACGGCGATACACTGTACTGCCTTGAAAATGGAAAGATCTATCCAAAAACCATTACCCAGATAGCTTTTTACCTCCAAGATACACTTCGCACCATAATCATATCCGCAAAAAACTACCGGGGCGAGACGAATGGCTTTTTGGCAAGTGAGCTTGGCAAAACCATGTTTCTTAGCTTAGAAGAAGCCGAGCGGGCTTTGGAGGAACGGAAAAATGTCTAAACCGAAAAAGCTGGGTATGCCGGGCGCCTATACCTCGAACGCCAGAGCGGATTTCCTGCGCCGTCCAAAGGCAGCGGAACGTCGGAAATGGACTGTAGCAAGCGATGATCGGCTGGAACGTATGGAGCAGAAACGTATTGAACGCAAAAAGGAGGCTGTGAGGAGCAATGAATGATACTCAGTTTGCTGCACGGCTCCGTGCTGCACGTGAGGAAGCTGGATTGACACAAGCTGAACTTGGTGCGAGGATTGGCGTTTCTGGCTCAATGATCGCACAGTATGAAAGCACATCCAGCTACGCGCGAAATCCAAAGCCAGTCACGATTGAACGATTCGCAGAAGCATTAAGCATTCCAGTGTCAAGGTTGCTCGGACTTCCCTATGGTGAGGGTGTCCGTCTGGTACGTTACCCTTGCAATATTTACACTGGCGATTCCAACGAGCCTGCCCTCAAGGGAGAAATTATATCAGCGCACCGCTGCCCGATTTGCAGAAGCAAAGTCAACGGTTTTCGCGATAATTTCTGCTGGAACTGTGGCGTGAAATTTATCAGGAAGGAAAGAGACACATGACAAGAAAACGCGCAGTTAAGCTGCTGATGGCTCGCGGGTATAGCCGAAATCATGCAAACGGACTTATGCGGAACAAGGCACCCGGCGACAGCAATTTCCAAGCATATAACGCATATCTGCGTTGTGAGAGAATCTGCGATGCATTTGACCGGCTCTCAAGCTGCTTTTACAATTATGGTGCTTCTGCGGACGTTCTCGCCAAAGCTCTTTTCTCTTTTGGCAAGTCTTTGACTGGGAGGTGACGCTATGCCGAGAACCGATGAATTGACCTGCCGATTTTGCGGTGCAGACAGTCGCTGCAAGATCGAGGAAGTATATCTGCGTTCAAGAACACCGCCCATGTTTTGCGTCAGGTGTTATAATTGCGGTAGAGCGGGTACACCGAAAGGCACAAAGAAAACCGCAATCCGGGCTTGGAAAAAAGCAAAGTAACGATGGAAAGGGGCGGCACACATGACTCTGGCGGAACTGAATGGGCATCTTGATCTTGTCCAGCAGCTTCAGAAAACGGAAGAACTGCTTCAGGGCTTGTGGAATGCTGCCGTTCCCGGGGCGCAGAAGCTGGATGGAATGCCGCACGCCTCCGGCGTCAATGACAAGGTCGGCGTCCTCGGCGCGGAGATTGCGGACATGGAGACGCAGCGCGACGCGCTGAAAGAACAGATCGCCAGAAGCGAGGAGACGATCGCTGTCTGGATCGCCGGAATCGAGGATAACACCACACGCCTTGTATTCCGGCTGCGTTTCATCCGAGGTATGCCGTGGAAGGTAGTTGCAAGTGTGCTTGGTGGGCGAAATTCCGAGGATGGCGTCAAGTCCATATGTTATCGCTTCCTCGGAACTTGCCCCGCCATGACACGCACTGACGCGCTGTGACGCTTGCAATCACCCCTGAGATGTGATTTCATGTAAACTGTAAAATTCCAAATCAAGCCGGGCGGCGCTCCTGATCGGGGCGCTGCTCATTTTATTCGGAAGGAGGACTTGCCTCCACGATGCTCCTTGCGTGGAGGATGGCTCGGACCTGCGGCGTATCGCCAACGCTGCCGGCTGCGGGTACATCGAAAAAAGGAGGAAACCCTATGTTGCTCACATGAGCGGCGCGGGGTCAGCAGCAATGATCTACTTGCAAAACAACGTATTCGATGAAGCATTGGAACGGCTGCGGATGATCTTCGACGGCCACGACGATGTAATCGTCAGCATGTCCGGCGGCAAGGACAGCACAGTTCTTTTCCGCATGGCGCTTATGGTTGCGCAGGAGCGCGGGCGTCTGCCGCTCAAGGTATTCTGGCTCGATCAGGAAGCCGAGTGGCAAGCGACGGTGGACTATATGCAGCACATCATGGAGCTGCCGGAAGTCACGCCGTATTGGTATCAGATTCCCTTTGAGTTCACAAACACGCTCTCCCCGGAGAAGAATTTTATCAGTGTTTGGAATCCGGAGGACAAAGCGATCTGGATTCACCCGCAGCACCCGCTCTCCATCAAGGAAAACCCCAGCAGCGAAAACCGATTCCATGAGCTTGTCAACGTCCTCCCGTCCCACTGCACCGATTCTGAGAATTGTGCCGTGCTGGTGGGAATGCGCATGACGGAAAGCCTGAACCGGCGCGTTGCTATCACGCAGCATGAAGCCCGATACAAAGGCGTGACGTGGTGCAAGAAGAAAGTTGGCAGGTGTCAGGTGTTCTGGCCGATCTACGATTTCACTAACGATGACATCTGGACAGCCATTGCCAAGAATCACTGGTCGTACAATCGCGTCTACGATCTGCAATACCAGTGGGGCTTGGCCAAGGAGGCCATGCGCGTCTCAGCGCTCATCCATGAAACCGCCTGGCACTCAATCGAAATGCTGCAGGAGTTTGAACCGGACACCTACAACAAATTCATCCGTCGCGTATCTGGCGTCGGCACGTTCGCCCATACCTTCGACAGCGGCGACATCATCCCGCGCCAGCTCCCCTTTGCGTTCCGTTCGTGGCAGGAATACCGCGACTATCTGCTTGCCAATATCGTGAAGCCCGAATACCACGAGCTGTTCCGAAACCGCTGGAAGAATCAGACCGGAGACGAATGGTATCGTGTCCATGTCAAAGAGATCGTCCTGAATGATATTGATGGCACGAACAACGCAAATGCCCGCTCCCGTTTCCGCATCCGGGAAAAGGCTCCCACCTATCGCAAACGCGACGCCGCGCAGTTTGAGCAATATATGGGCAGCAAGAAATGATTTCAGATCAGCCCATTCATCAGGTCGAGTGGATACCCATTGAAAAGGTCCACGCAAACGACTACAACCCCAACAGTGTCGCCACGCAGGAGATGAAGCTGCTTTATCGCTCCGTCAAAGCGGATGGCTACACGCAGCCCGTCGTTACCATCTACGACGAAAAGAAAGACCGGTATGTTATCGTCGACGGCTTCCACCGATACAGCATCATGCGCAGATTCAAAGACATCTACGCTTCATGCGAGGGGAAGCTGCCCTGCGTCGTACTCCACGGCAAGACCATGAACGACCTCATGGCTTCAACAGTCCGGCACAACCGCGCCAGAGGCAAGCACTCCATTAACGGTATGTCCAATATCGTCATGGAAATGCTGATGAACGGCGCGACCGATCTGCAGGTCTGCAATGAGCTTGGCCTAGAACCGGAAGAACTGGTGCGCCTCAAGCACATCACCGGCTACGCAAAGCTCTACGAAAACAATTCATTCACACGCGCTGCAATCTCCGAGAATCAGGCGCGTCAGCTTCAGAAGTATCGAAAGGAGGCTGGCACTGATGGAGATTGTTAATCAGATCGTGATGAAGAAGATTTCCGAGGTCAAGCCCTATGTCCGCAATCCCCGGAAAAACGATAAGACGGTCAACCTGCTTGTCGAGATCATTCCGAAGGTTGGCTTCAACGTGCCGCTGGTCATCGACCGCAACAGTATCATCGTCAAAGGTCATGCCCGTTATGCTGCCGCCATTCGGCTCGGCATGGAGGAAATACCCTGCGTCGTAACAGACGCCGACGAAGAAACGATCAAGCTCGACCGTCTGGCCGACAACCGCATTTCCGAATTCTCCGAGTGGATCAACGACGAGCTGCTCCACGAGATCGATATGCTCAACCTTGACTTTGACTTCGATCTCGAATCCCTTGGCTTCCCTGCTCCCAGCGACGATTTTGACGCCGATGCTCTTTTCGATGACGGGGTGGTCGGTGAATCCGAAGAGGACCGCCGTGCCAGATACCAAGCCTATCTGGATAACGCCGCAAAGGAAGAAGCACAGAATGTTGCAATCACCACGCAGGAGCAAGTAGACCGCGCCAAAGCGTCCGCTCTGAGCGTAGCCGAGAAGCCGCCCAAGTATGCCAAGGTCGTTTGTGAGCATTGCGGCCACGTCATGTTCATCAAGGAGGGCGATGCAGTTTTCTCCGTAGAACAATCGTAGCCACCGGTAATTATTCATAAGGGCTGGGTGGGTATGCAGCCAATCCCCTATCAAATCCGTACCGATGTGAGGCGATAAACGATGCAAGAACAAGAGAAGATTCCTGTCTGGGTGCAGATCGTCAATGGAAAGACGGTGTGCATCTGCCATCGAGGGCGCAAAGGCTGCAAGAAGCCCTGCGAGAAGGACGTTGTCACGCGCGATAAGTTTGCTGGGTGGCAGGGTATCATGCGTCGTGATCGATTCGGCCGCTGAAAAGGTACTGTCGGGAGGGGGCGGCATCTGTTGCGGGCTCGACGACCCCAAATTTCGCCTAGTTAGTTTCCTGTTTTTCTGGTAATTTCGTTACGATTACCGCTGGAATATGTGCTGGTATCGAGGCAGATACCGCGCATTTTTCATACCACGGCGCGGGTGAGGCATACCGCGCCGACCTCCTAATGTTCATATGGTCACATCGGGGTAAGGACCACGCCCGTGCAGCACGGGTGCCGCGGTGGAATTCCGCTGAGCCCCATCAGAAAAAGCGTGAAAGGAGTTTGCTATATGGCTGAAACGAGAATCAAGATCGATGCCGAAGCTGAAATCAGCACGACAGAGCTGGCCGCGATCCTCGGCGTGACGGCGCGGCGTGTGCAGCAGATGGCGCAGGACGGAACAATCGTTCCGGTGCGACGCGGCTACTTCCAGCTCGGCGACGCGGTTCAGCGATATATCAATTTCCTTTCCAAACCGCAGATCAGTGAGGCCGAGCAGAAGCTGGAAACAGCGAAGCGGCAGTCCGAAGCGCAGCTCAAGCTCTCCAAAGCTCAGCTTGCGAAGATGGAGGTCGAGGAGCTGAAAGGCAAGCTGCACCGCTCGGAAGATGTGGAGGGCTTCACGGAAGATCTAATTTACACCATCCGCGCTGCGCTGCTGTCGCTTCCGGGGCGGCTGTCGGTTGACGTCACCGCCGCGCAAAGCCCGGCTGAGGCTGCCGAGATCATCCGCAAGGAAGTCCATAAGGTCATGCGCGAGCTGGCTGCGTATCACTACGACCCTGAGAAATACGCCGAGAAAGTAAACGAGCGGCGCGACTGGAGCAATGCGGGGCGCAGCTATGACGAAGAATGAGGCAGCGGCCGATGCGCTGAAAAAAGCCGAAGCCGAACGCCAAGCCAAACGGCGCGGCGCGGCACGTCTGAACAAGGCCATGCGCAAGGTGCTGGCTGGCATGACGCCGCCTGATGACCTTACCGTCACCCAATGGGCAGAAGCCAAACGCCGCCTCTCTGCTGAGAGCGCAGCCGAACCCGGCCCGTGGCGTACGGAGCGCACGCCCTATCTGCGCGAGCCGATGGACGCTTTTACGGACCCAAAGGTTCGGCACATCGTCATGGTGGCCGCATCGCAGGTCGGCAAGTCCGAGTTTCTGAATAACTGCATCGGCTACATCATTGACGAGGACCCCGGCTCTATTCTGTTCATTCATCCCACAACCATTGACGCGCAGGAGTATTCCAAGCTCCGTATCGCGCCGATGCTGCGCGACAGTCCGGCTCTGCGGCAGAAGATCGCCGCGCCGAAAAGCCGCGACTCTCACAATACGATTCTCCAAAAGGCCTATCCGGGCGGCATCCTTACGCTGTGCGGCTCGACCGAGGCGCACGCGCTGGCATCAAAGCCTATCCGCTATGTGTTCGGCGACGAACGCGACCGATGGGCAACGAGCGCCGGCAATGAGGGCGATCCGTGGGATCTGGCAATGGCCAGGCAGACCACGTTCTATAATGCGAAGGCCGTCGAAGTATCAACTACGACGATCAAAAATGCCAGCGCCATCGAAGCTGCCTACTACACAGGCACGATGGAGCGGTGGAACTCCAAATGCCCGCATTGCGGCGAGTACCACGAAATTCGCTGGTCTGATATTCGCTTTGAGTACGACGAAATCATCGTATCTCACAAGAAGACCTACAAGGTCAAGAAGGTGTACTACACCTGCCCCGGCTGCGGCTGCATTTCCACGGAAGCGGAGATGAAACGCGCCCCGGCAAAATGGATTGCCGAGAATCCGGAAGCCTACGGTCAAGGAACCCGTTCTTTCTGGCTGAACGCTTTCGTCAGCCAGTGGGCTTCGTGGGAATCTATTGTCCTGAAATATCTCAATGCGCTCGGCAGCACGAAAAAGATGCAGGTCGTTTTCAACACCTGCTTCGGCGAGCCGTGGGAAGATCGCGGTGACATCGAGGATGAGGATTCCCTGCTCGCTCGCCGTGAGGACTACGGCAAGGACAAAAACGGTGAGCCGGTAGCGCTGCCGCCGGGCGTCCTCGTTTTGACGGCTGGCGTTGATACGCAGGATGATCGCATGGAGTATGAGATCGTCGGGCACGGGTTCTTCGGCGAAACATGGGGCATTGAAAAAGGAATCGTCATGGGACGCCCGGATGATGACGCCACATGGAACAAACTCGATGAAGTTGTGTTCGACCGTGTGATGCGTTTTGAGAACGGCGTCGGCCTGCGGGTGTCTATGTCCTTCGTGGATGAGGGCGGTCACTTCACGCAGAGCGTTCGCGCTCAATGCAACGCCAGAATCAGCAAGAAGGTATTCTGCATCAAAGGTATGCCAGGACAGGATAAGCCCTATATCTCACCGCCGAAAAAGCAGAAGATCTTCGTCAATCAGATCGCTGTCGGCACCTGCTGGCAATATCAGCTCGGCGTCGATTCCGGAAAGGAAATCATCATGGATAATCTGCGCGTACAGACGCCCGGACAGAAATATTGCCATTTCCCGAAGCGCGACGATTACGGTAGCGCCTATTTTGCGGGGCTGCTGTCGGAAACGAAGGTTTATGATCCGAATAAGAAGCAGCCGTGGTCGTGGAAGAAGATTCCCGGACACGAGCGCAACGAGCCTTTGGACTGCCGCAACTACGCGCTGGCCGCGTTCAAGGCTCTGCCCAAGAATCTTGATGAGATTGACCGCCAGATCAAGGCCGCCTCCGGTGTCCGTGTGCCTGCTCCGCCCTCGGCGAACATCACACCGCCGAAGCGCCGCACGGCGCAGCGCGGCAGGCAGAAATACTACGACGATTGGTAAGGAGCGTGTTTTATGGCAAGCAGAATCATCATTGAGAAGCGGCTTGCGTTCCGCGAAGCGGCGCTTGAAAAGCTCTACGACGCATACACGGCGCTGGTAGACGGCGGCGTAAAATCCTACATGATCGATGACCGGCAGCTCACCCGTTTTGATCTCCCGGCGCTGTCTGAGGAAATTAAGCAGATGGAGAACGAGATCGATCAACTGACCTCGGAGCTGAACGGCAGCAAGCGCCGCAAGGCATTCGGCGTCATCCCCCGCGATTGGTGACCTTTTTCGTGAGGCCACGAAAATGATAAATACAGCAATTCGCCCGAAAGGGCTTTTGCACGGACAGTCTGGCGGAGTTTTCTCCTTTCGCCGCCAGACCGTCCGTTTTCTATTTCACAGGAGGCGAAAGCATTGAGCAAGAAAAATCATCGCCAGAGCGCCGCACCGTATGCCAAGGGGTATAGCGAAGCTGGCGCGAGCGTCACCCGGCGCGCGCTCAAGGGGTTCACCCCAGACAGCGGTTCGCCCAACGAAGATATTAACCGCAACAACGCCACGCTGCGCCAGCGGTCGAGAATGCTTTATATGGCGTCGCCCGTGGCCACGAGCGCCATCAACACCAACCGCACAAAGGTTGTCGGCACAGGCTTGACGCTGAAAGCGACCGTCGACCGCGACCTGCTGGGGCTTTCTCCGGAGGCGGCAAAAGAGTGGCAGCACAAAGCCGAGATGGAATTTCGGCTCTGGGGCGGTAAAAAGCAGAACTGCGACGCGCTCGGCCTGAACAACTTCATGGCGCTGCAGCAGCTCGCGCTCAAATCGTGGCTCATGTCCGGAGACGTGTTTGTCCTGGTGAAGCGTTACCCGGCGGCGCCGCTGAATCCCTATTCTATGCGGCTGCACGTCATTGAAGCAGACCGCGTTTCCACACCTACCAACTTCAGCGGAGGCTACACCTACGGCGGCTTCATGGATGCCGTCGTTCCGGATGGGAAGCCCGGCGCCGGTCACCGCGTTTTCGACGGCGTGGAGGTCGACAAAAACGGCCGCGTCGTTGCCTATTACATCAGCAACACCTATCCGCACCAGATCACGACCGAGAAACAGGAATGGACGCGCGTCCCGGCCTACGGCGAGCGCACCGGCCTGCCGAATATCCTGCACATCATGGACAGCGAGCGCCCCGATCAGTACCGCGGCGTTCCGTATCTGGCACAGGTTATTGAGCCGCTGCTGCAGCTTCGCCGCTACACGGAATCGGAGCTGATGGCGGCGCTGGTGCAGAGCTTCTTTACGGCATGGATTGAAACGGAAACCGATCCGTCCGGTACGCCATTCAATGAAGTCGGCACAGGAGACATTGCCGGCGTTCCGACTGCCAGCCCGGATGGTGCTGGTGCAAGCAATATCTCCGACGATCCCAACGAGTACGAAATGGGGCCGGGTACGGTAACGCACCTTGCTCCCGGCGAGAAAGTCAACTTTGGCAGTCCGAACATCCCGACCGCAGGGTTTGAGACGTTCGTGAAGACAATTTGCCGCTTGGTCGGCTCGGCGCTGGAACTGCCTTATGACGTACTCATCAAGGAATTCAACAGCTCCTACTCTGCAAGCCGCGGTGCGCTGCTGGAAGCATGGGAAGCGTTCAAAATGCGCCGGTCTTGGTTCGTGAACGACTTCTGCCAGCCGATCTACGAGCTGTTCATGGCCGAAGCTGTTGCGCTCGGACGCATCAATGCTCCGGGCTTCCACGCAGATCCGCTCTTGCGCGAGGCGTGGTGCGGCGCTCGCTGGATTGGCCCCGTTCAGGGTTCCCTCGACCCGAAGAAGGAGGCCGAGGCCGCTCTGATGCTGACCAACCGCGCCATCAAGACGAACGATCAGGTCACGCGCGAAATGTCTGGCGGCGACTGGGAAGAAAATGTCGATCAGCTTGCGCGTGAAAATGAATTGCTCGCAGCCATCGGGAGCGTACAGCAGCCAGCAGAAAACACACCGCCTGCGAGCGGTGAAGAGTGAAGGAGGAATCGGGCATGAAAACGAAAAATGCGCCGGCTATTTCGATCAGCAAAAAGGTCTATACCATGGCCACTACGGATGAATCTGGCAGCTCGGCCGAGATCACCATGTATGGCGACATCTATGAGCAGCAGCCGACAAACTGGTGGGGCGAACCCATCGAGGGGCAGTACATTCTGCTCAGTGAGTTTTTGGAGGACCTCAAGCAGATTTCTTCCTGCAAGAACATCACAATCCGCATGAACAGCTACGGTGGCGACGCCGGAGCCTCAAATATGATTCATAACCGCCTGCGGGAGCTTTCCCGGAGCGGCGCAAAGCTCACCTGTATTGTGGACGGCGTAGCCATGTCGGGCGGCAGCATCATCATGTGCGCCTGCGATACGGTCAAGGTCAATCCGTCCAGCATCATTATGATTCACAAGTGCTGGCAGTTTCTTTTCGGCGGCTATAACGCCGATGAGCTGCGGGAGCAGGCTACGCAGCAGGACGCATGGGATAAGATGCAGTCCGAGGTCTACAAGCGAAAAACCGGGCTTTCTGAAACGGTCATCATGCACATGATGGCAGATACAACCTACATGACAGGCCGTGAGGCCATCGAAAAGGGCTTCGCGGATGAACTGATTGAAGATGCCGAGCCTGTCGGTATCGCCGCCAGCGCGGATGGGCGCAGCCTGTTCGTGCGCGGCAAGCAGTTTCACCTCGCTCCGGGCATGTTTGCCCCGGACAACATTCCTACGGTCGATTCCGAGGCAGCGGCCCCGGTTGAGGCGAATAAAAACAAGCCGGAGAATCCCGGCGAAGAAGGAGGAAACTCTATGACACTGGAAGAGCTCCGGGCAAAATACCCGGACGAAATCGCTCAGGCTGAAGCTGCTGCACGGGCCGCTGTCGATCACACCGAAGCGGTCAATGCGGCGGTTCAGGCTGAACGGGAACGGATGCAGGAAATTGACGAAGTCGCCAGCCTGCTCGATCCTGCCGACGTGCGCGAAGCCAAGTACGGCGAAAAGCCTTGCACCGCCGCCGATCTGGTAATGGCCGACGCGAAGAAGCGCGCCAAGCAGGGCAAGAAATTCCTGTCCGACCTCAAGGACGATGCCGACGAATCCAACGCTGAAGACGTTGGCGCGACACCTCCCCCCGCTGAGGAAGAGAAAGAAGACGATGACGCGAAGAAGACCCCGGAAGCGCGGATGGCTGATGCAAGAGCCAAGGTTTCTGCGCTGTTCGGCAAGAAGGAGGGCTAAGCTATGACGAACCTGAGCAAGAAACTCGGTGAGATGAATTTCGACGGTCTGTTCACAGACGTTGTGCCTGCCGTGCAGGTACGCGGCGGCATCATCCGCAAGCAGACCACTTCTGCGGTCACGCTCAAGCGCGGCACGATCCTTGCCAAATCCTATGGCACAGCCGGTGATGGCAAGCTGGTGATCCTCGGCTCCACTGCTGCAAACAACGAAACGCTGACGCCGGACTGCGTCCTCTGCGATGACGTTGAGGTTGGCACTGCTGCCGACGAAAATGTTGCGGTCTACACCGCCGGCTGCTTCGACCCCGACAAGGTGACTGTAGCCGAAAGCTATACCATTTCTCAGACCGACAAGGACAATCTGCGTATGCGCGGCATCGTCTTCAAGGACGCTGCTGCTGCCAACTAAGGAGGGAGTCAACTATGAGTGCAGAACTGAACTTCTTTGATACCTATATCCTGATGGCGATTACTGAAGAAATCGTGCCTCGGCAGACGTTCTTCAAAGATCGCTACTTCCCGACCGGCGACGGTGACATTTTTGCATCGGATAAGGTGCTGACCGAGTACCGCAAGGGTGACCGCAAGATGGCGGCGTTCGTGTCCGCCCGCGCCGGTGACATTCCGATGGAACGCCGGGGCTTTGAGATCCACGAATACCAGCCCGCGTTCATCGCGCCTTCTCGTCTGCTGACGCAGGACGATCTGCGCAAGCGCGGCTTCGGCGAAGCCATCTATGCCAACAGCACCCCGGCCCAGCGCGCCGCCCGCCTGCAGCGTGACGATCTTTCCGATATGGACATTCGCATCACCCGTCGTGAAGAGTGGATGGCCGTCCAGACCATGATCAACAACTCCTGCACGATGCAGTCGTACATCGACGATAAGACCGAAGGTGAAAAGCTGTATGTGCAGTTTTATGACACGGCGAGCGATCACGCCTACACCGTCAGCACCAAGTGGAACGCAACTGACGAAAAGGGTGCGGCGTTCTTCTCCGACGTGAAGAATATGTGCCGCAAGCTGTCCAAGCGTGGCCTCCGGGCAGCAGACCTCGTGATCGGCTCCGACGTCGCAGACGCGATCCTCGCTCTCACGGACGTCAAGTCCCTGCTCGACCGCAACAGCGGCATCATCATCGGCACGATTGATCAGCAGCTCAGCCCCTATGACGGCGTTACCTATATGGGTACGCTGAACTTCGGCGGTTTCCGCCTCAACGTGATTTGCGTGGACGAAACCTATGTCGATGACAGCGGTGCGGAGCAGCGGTACTTCCCCGCGACCTCTGCAATGGTCACAGCTCCCGACTGCGGTCACATGATGTACGGCCAGATCACGCAGATTGATTACGGCTCGACCGACTTCTCCACCTACGTTGCGAAGCGCGTCCCGAAGTTTGTTCTCGACCAGCCCAACGACAGACGCAAGCTGCGCTTGGCTGCCCGTCCGCTGGCTGCGCCGAAAAACTACTGCCCGTACATCTACGCGGCAAACGTCGTGGCCTGATCGGCGCGTGAAAGGAGTACGGCATGAAAATTGAAATTATCAGCGGTTCCTACGGCTGGCGTAAGACCAAGGACGCCATGCCGAAGCTCGTTGAGCGCGGCGGCATCTGCGAGGTAGACGAAGCCGAAGCAAGGCGTCTCGTCGCGCTCGGCGTCGCAGCGATCGTCCACGAAGCAGACGAAGCGCCTGTTGCAAGCGGCAGCACGGTCGAAATCGGCGACACCCCCTGCGCCGATATGTCCAGCGAAGAAAACGGCGCAGAGAGCGGCGCAGAGGCCCATCTCGACGCGGAGCAGCTACAGGAAATGACGGTGGCACAGCTCAAAGAGCTTGCCGCCGAGCTTGGCATTGAAACGACGAAGCTCCGCAAGAAAGATGACCTGATTGCGGCAATCGTTGCCGTGCCCGTCGAGCCGGGCGAGGAAATCAGTGAGGATGATCTTCCTGATCTGAGCGCCGCCGCGCCGGTGGTATGAGCAAATTCAAGGACATGGTCGCGCGTGACAATGCGCGGACCTTTATGAACCTCGACGAGTTTGCAGAGAAGCGGATCGTGGTCTACGACGGCGTGACATACGACGGCGAGGATCACGCTGGCATTCCGGTTGTGCTGTCCGGGCTGAAAGAGAAAGACCGCCGCCAGCTTATGAGCGATCATATTCAGGGGCTGTTCCTCGTTTCGTCCGTGCTGCATTGCAGGATTCAGGATCTCGGCGGCAACCAACCGGAAAAAGGGACGCGCATGGAGATCAGCGATCCCGATGACGCTACCTTCTTCCGACGCTTCTACGTTGCCTCGTCGGTCTGCGAGCTGGGCCTGCTTCGCGTAGAACTGGAGGCGTTCAACGAATGAGCAGCTTCTACGTCGAATGCATCGGCGCTGAGAAATTCCAGAACGCAGAGCAGATGCTTGCTGATGTGCCGGGCGGCATGGAACGTGCGCTGAAATCCGCGACAAAACGTGCCGTATCGTTCCTGCGAACGCAAAGCACGAAAGAAATCCGGCAGCGGTATGACATCTCGCGGAAGAATATCCGCGTCGAACAGAATATCCGCGTCAATTACCGCTATTTCAACGGTGTTGAAGCGCGTGTCTCGTTCCGCGGCAACAAAATTCCACTCTGGCGCTATGGCGGCTCGTCTCCAAAGACGCCGACCGTCAATCCCGATAAGACCATCATGGCCATTGTCAACGGCAATCTTCGCCCGGTTCATCCGGGCATTGCCGCGGCAGGCCATCAGCTCGTTTCAACTTCGCCGACCACGTTCTCCCGCGCGTTCGTTGCACAGATGAAATCCGGGCATATCGGCATTTTCGAGCGGACCGGCGGCAAGACGGCGACTGGCGACGCGGAGATCAAGGAAATCATGGGTTCGTCTGTCCCGCAGATGCTCGGCAACGAAGATGTTCAGGAAAGCCTCGCTGAAAAGACGATGGCAAAAATGGATGAACGTTTAGAGCATGAAGTGAACCGAATCCTTGCAGGATGGGGAGGTTAAATTTTGACACGACTGAATTTACTGGACGCGCTTACGAGCTTCACGAATGAGGTCATGCGCGAAATTCTTCTTCCCGTGCGGCGGCAGAAGGGCGACGAGGAAGAACCTGCCGAGCGCCCGCCGCTGGTCTACCGCCAGCGTCTGCCCGATGTCAAATCCGCGACCTCGAAAGCGCCGTACATTCTGCATCAAATCGTCACTGGCGAAGATGAGCAGAAGCCCGGCGAGCCGACGGACAGCATCGTTGAGGTCCGCTCTCTTTTCTGCGTGTACGGTGAAGACGATCAGGAAGGTGCGCTGCGGCTGCTTACGACGGTCGAGCATTTCCGTCAAGGGCTTCTGATGCACGGCGTAATCGCCAAGCAGTTTGCGCTGGATCTTTCACAGAAGCTATCCACACTCTACTACACCGACAACACCGCACCGTACTTCTGCGCGGAGCTGGTGTCGGTATGGAAAATCCCCAGTGTCAACAGGGAGGCATTTGCATGGTAAAAGCCAAAGGCAAGGCCGGTGCGAAAAGCGCCGGCTTTTGTATGTACATCGGGCCGAGCATCGTCGGCACGATCCAGCAGGCGCGTATCCTGTACGGTGACAAGCAGGACGCGCTCGCGCAGATCTCGGCAGCGGTTGAGAAATATCCGCTGATTGCCACGCTGGTTATTCCCGGCGATCAGGTGTCCGAGGCAAGAATCAAAGTCAAAACACCCGGTAATCTGCTCTACGTGAATTATCACAAGCTGGCAGACCGGAGAAAGAAGGAGGAGTAACCATTGAAGCATGGCGTATATGTGCGGGAGCAGAAAACGAGCGTTTCGACGCCCGTTGTCGCTGAATCCGGTGTGCCGTTTGTTGTCGGCACAGCACCGGTTCACTCCGCAGAATCCCCGGCCGCGCTCTTTACCCCGGTGCTTTGCACCGACTGGGAAGACGCGGTAAAGAAGCTGGGCTATTCCGACGACTGGAAGACCTACACGATCTGCGAAGCCATGTACTCGCATTTCAAGCTGTTCCAGCGTCAGCCAATCATCTTCTGCAACGTGCTTGATCCGAGCACCAACAAGGAGGCCGTCGCGGGCGCGGAAGTCACCCTTTCCGGCAAGCAGGCAAAGCTGCCGTTCGACGCGATCCTGTCCAGCCTCGTTGTTAAGTCGGCGTCTTCGTCTGAATCGCCGCTTGTCAAGGACACGGACTATGCCGCGTACTACTCGGATGGCAGTCTCATCGTTGAGACGATCGAGGGCGGTGCAGCCAAGGACGCGACCAAGCTCTTTATCAGCTACGACAAGGTCAAGACGACTGAAATCGGCGACGATGATATTGTCAAGGGCATCGAGGCGATTGACCTCTGCATGGCAACCGTCAGCATCACGCCCGACCTCATCATCGCGCCCGGCTGGTCTCATACCAGCACCGTTCAGGCTGTCATGGCTGCGAAAGCCGAAGTTATCAACGGCATTCTCGGCGCAAAGTCCATCTGCGATATTGACTGCTCCGCCAGCGGCGCGCGCAGCTACGATGCCGTAGCTGCAAAGAAGTCCGCGACGAACCTCATTGACCCGGCACAGATCGCAGCTTGGCCGCAGGTGAAGCTCGGCAACAAACAGTTCCACCTGTCTACGCAGCTTGCAGGACTTATGGCAAAGGTGGACAGCGGCAACGATGGTGTTCCCTATGAATCTCCGTCCAACAAGAACCTCCAGTGCGACGGCGCGTGCCTGGAGGACGGGACTGCCATCACGCTCACGCTGGAGCAGGCGAACATTTTGAACGCCAACGGCATCTGCACGGCGCTCCGGTTTATGAACGGCTGGGTTGCGTGGGGCGATCACACCGCGTGCTATCCCAGCAACACCGACATCAAGGACTACTACATTCCGATCAGCAGAATGTTCAAGTGGGTGGGCAACTCTCTCATCAAAACATTCTGGAGCAAGACGGACAGCCCGATGAACCGCCGTCTGCTGGACAACATCAAGGATTCTGCGAATAACTGGCTCGCTGGTCTTGTGGGCAGCGAGTATCTGCTCGGCGCCCGTGTTGAGATCCTCGATTCCGAGAATCCCATGACGGACCTCATGGCAGGTATCGTGAGAATCCACATCTACATGACGCCGCCCAGCCCTGCACAGGAGATCGACTTCGTACTCGAATACGACACCGATTACGTGCAGAGCGCGTTGGCGTGACGAAGGAGGACTGAACAATGGGAATGGTAGATCAGGCCGTAATCAACTTTGCCTGCTACGAAGACGCCAAAGACTTCCTCGGTCTGGCTTCCGTGACGCTGCCCGATGTTGATTTCATTGTTGCGACCGTCTCCGGTGCTGGCATTGCCGGCAACGTGGAGGCGCCGATCATCGGCCATATGAACGCCATGACCGCGCAGCTCAAATTCCGCACCTTCAGCGCTGAGAGCCTGAAGCTGCTGGAGGTGCGCGAACACAACATCGACCTGCGCGCGCCGCAGCAGGTGTACGACCCGATTGCGGGCGTTTACAAGACGCAGTCCGTCAAGCACGTCCTCGTGCTTGTTCCGAAGACGCTGTCGAACGGCAATATCGCCCCGGCGTCTCCCACGGACGGCTCTGGCAGCTACGCCGTGCGCCGCTGGGTGACGTACATCGATGACGCGAAGGTCATGGAGCTTGACCCGTACAACTACATCTGCGAGGTGAACGGTGTCGACTATCTTTCCGACACCCGCAAGGCCCTCGGCAAATCGTAAATCTTTGGGGCGGCGCGCGATGCGTCGCCCCGTCATTTTTGAAAGGAGCCTCGAATCATGGAAAACAAGAAGCAGAACACCGCCGCAGAAGAAAGCGGCAACATCTTCGCAGTCGCGGAGAAGCAGGACGAAGCAACCGCCAACGATGGCGTCTTCACGCTGCATCTTACGCGCCCTCTGGAGCATGAGGGCAAGAGCTATTCCGACCTCACGTTCGATTTTGACAGTCTGAGCGGCAGCGACTCTCTGGCGATTGAACGGGAGCTGCAGATGCTCGGCCATACGGTGATCGTTGCGAATTTCGACAGCGAATACCTCATCCGCGTATGTGTCAAGGCGTGTACGGAACCCCTTGGCATTGATGCACTGGGCAAGCTCAGTATCCGCGATTTCAACCGTCTGCGGAACACCGTAAGAGGTTTTTTATCGCGCAAGGAGTGATCGTCGGAGATGGCGGCGTATGGCTTCGCAGGCAATGCCTCGCCATGGCCCGGACGAACAACACTCCGGTAGATTTCTGGTTATCTCTACGTCTCGGCGAATTTTTGCAATGGGTGAAAGCCTCTAATGCGCTGATTGCCGAGGAAATGGAGAAGCGAAAACAAAAACGCAAGTGAAAGTGAGGCGGAGATATTGGCATCGCGGAAAGAATATGAGATGCTATTTGCGCTTGAAGCGCAGCTTGGCCGCGAGTTTCGCACGACCTTTGCAAAGGCCCGCGGCGAGCTCGGCGACACGGCCGATAGTGCAGAATCTTTCGGCAGCCGCGCGACACAGGCCGTGGACGCGGTGTCGAGCGTTCTTGCTGCGGCTGGTATCTCCGCTGCGCTTAAAGAAATAAAGGAAGGCTTTGACGAGTGTGTGCAGGCGTCGATGGATTTCGAGTCTGCCATCACCGGCGTCGCCAAAACGACAGACCTGACAGACGGAGAACTGGCAGATATGTCGGACGCAATTAAAGCCATGTCCACGGAGATCCCGGCGTCTACGACCGAGATTGCCGCCGTCGCTGAAGCTGCTGGCCAGCTTGGCATTCAGAAAGACGCGCTGCTCGATTTTACGCGCGTTATGACAATGCTCGGCACAGCGACGAACATGACAGCCGAAGATGCCGCAACCGCCCTCGCGCGGTTCGCGAACATTACAGGCATGTCCGCAGACAATTATGATCGTCTCGGCGCCGTGATCGTTGATCTTGGCAATAACTTTGCAACGACCGAATCTGAGATCACGCAGATGGGTACGCGCCTTGCCTCTGGCGGCAAGCTGGCCGGTCTGACGGAACCTCAGATCATGGCGCTTGCCGCAGCAATGTCCTCCGTCGGCATCGAGGCCGAAGCTGGCGGCACGGCCATGACGCAGACGCTCAATGCCATCGAAAAGGCTGTTGCAACCGGCGAGGATTCCTTACAGAGCTTCGCAGATGTCGCGGGAATGTCTGCGGATTCGTTCGCGGAAATGTGGAATACGGACGCGCTGGGCGCTCTGACAGCGTTTATCCGCGGGCTTGGCAATCTGGACGAACAGGGCGAAAGCGCTGTTCTGGTGCTGGAAGACCTCGGCCTTACCGGCATTCGCCAGAGCAATATGCTCAAATCCCTCGCTCTGGCAGCAGACCAGATGGACAGCGCCGTACAGACGGCAAATACCGCGTGGGATGAGAATATCGCTCTGACGAACGAAGCCAACAAGCGATACGCCACCACGCAATCCAAGCTGGATATGATGCAGAACGCCTACAACAACCTCAAGGTTGCCGTAGGCGATGCTTTTACCCCGGCGCTGCGCGATGCCTACGACGCCGGTACGGACGTGCTGAACGTCCTCGGCGAGTTTGTGCAGGAGAATCCTGCGCTCGTCAAGGGTGTTGCAACATTCACGGGCGTAGTCGGCGGTGCAACGGTCGCATTGACGGCATACGCCGCAATTTCCAACGTCATTAAAGCGCTCGACATGGCTACGATGTTCGGTGGAATGGCCGGGCCGATCATGTTGGGTGTGACCGCCGTGGCCGCGCTGGCTGGCGGAATCGTGGCAATGGCTGATGCAGCCGAAGACCGTGCGGCTCCGTCCGTAAAGGAATTGACAGAAGCTGCGCGTGACATGAACGAGGCGCTTACCGACGCAAAGTCTGGCTTCGATGATTCTGTCGGCAGCACAATGGCAACGGCCACAGTTGCGGAGCAGTACATTGACCGGCTGAAAGAGCTGGATTCTGTTGGTGAAAAAACGACTGCCCAGCAGCAGGAATATCACGGAATCCTCATGAAGCTGGTTGAGACCATTCCGGAGCTATCCAGCTATATTGACCTTGAAAACGACTCCATCGACGGCGGTACGGCTGCGCTCAAAGCAAATACGGACGCATGGGTAGAAAATGCCCGCGCACAGGCATACCAAAACGAGCTTTCCGAGATCTATGCGAAGTATGCCGATGTTGAAATCGAGCGGGCAAAGCGCCGGGCAGAGCTGACGGATGCAGAGGAAGCCGCGCATGAAGCTACTCAGGCCTATAATGACGCGCTTGCCAAGCAAAATGCGCTTTACGCCGAAGCGCAGAAAAAGGCTGATGCCTATTACGAAGAAACCGGCGTTCTCCGTGATGCCGAATACTTCCTTGGTGACGAAATCAACGCCGTCAACGATGAGGTCACAGACGCCAACATTGCGTGGATTGAGGCCGCGACGCACGTTACAAACCTGAAAGAAGCGATTGAGGAAGACAACAATGCGCTCAGTGCGGCGGATGAAGAAATTCAGGCCGTAACGGACGCATACGAAAGCCTCACGGAAGCAACGGATGATTCGACCGAAGCAACCGAAAATGCTTCGCGCGGACAGACGGAGCTGAACACCGAGATCAGCAGCGTCAAGGAACGTGTCGAGGCTCTCCAGCAGGCGTATCAGGAAGCCTATAAAGCTGCCGCAGAAAGCGTTCAGGGCCAATATGCACTTTGGCAGCAGGCAGACAGCATCGTTGCGACCTCTGCGTCCAGCATCAACAGTAATCTCCAAGGCCAGATCACGCATTGGCAGACCTACAACGATAATCTGGCCAGCCTGCGTGACAGGGCTGGTGATATTGAGGGCCTGACCGAAATGATCGGTTCTTTCGCAGACGGCAGCTCCGACAGCGTGAATGCGGTTGCCGGCATGGCTGCGGCCAGCGATGAAGAATTGGCCGCGATGGTCGAAAGCTGGAATAAGCTGCGCGAGGAACAGAATAAAGCCGCCGAGGACATCGCAGACTTCCGCACCGGCTTCTCTGAAACTATGGACGCGATCAGTGGAGACCTCGAAGCCGCCATTGACGGCATGGATCTTGGCACGGAAGCTGCGGAAGCCGGTCGTGCGACCATTCAGGGCTTCATTGATGGTGCAACCGGAATGCTGCCGACCGTGCAGTCGGCGTATTCCCAGCTCGGATACGCCGCCCTCGCTGCTCTCAGTCGAAACGTACAGAACAATAATTCTGTTGCTTCGAGCCGCCGCATGAGCGGGTTCTCCCGATATGCCGGCGGCACAACCTCTGCCGAGGCCGGTCTTGCCCTCGTCGGCGAAGAAGGCCCAGAGTTTGTGATGATGCACGGCGGCGAAGCGGTCTTGAACGCGGCCGACACACACAGCGCCATCGAAGCTATGACTTCCACTTCGGACAGCTCCGTTCCAGTGCAGGTCAATATCACCGTCGAGGGCGATGTCAATGACGGCGTTATGAAGCGCCTTGAAACCTATGGCGAGGAATTTGCCGCACAGGTACGCGCGGTGATTCGAGAAGACAATATCAACGCGCAACGGGGGGCGTACAGATGAGCAGAATCTACACGACTGTGCAGGGCGATATGTGGGATATGATCGCCTACAAGGAGATGGGCAGCGTCGACTATACCGACGATCTGATGAACGCCAATAGCTCGCTGCTCAGTTATTTCTCCTTTCCCGCAGGCGTCATGCTGACAATCCCTGATGTGGTGGAGCGCCGCGCATCTACGCTGCCGCCGTGGAAGCAGGTGCAGCGATGAGCAGCCGAAATCTCGCGAGACGCACAAAAGCCGAGGTTTCCTTCGGCGGCATCGACATCACAAAATCCATTCAGCCGTATCTTCTGTCGATCTCCTATACGGACAACGAAGAAGACGAAACGGACGATCTGCAAATCAAAATTCAAGACCGCGACGATCTCTGGCTCACGCAGTGGCTCGATGAAATCTCTGAAAAGCTGTCCTGGGCATCACCCTCTGGCGGCAGCGCGTCTGGCGATGCTGTTGTCAGCGAAGCAAACAAATACCTCGGTACACCGTATGTTTGGGGCGGCAGCAGTCCGAGCGGCTTTGACTGCTCCGGTCTTGTCTACTACGCGCTCAACGAAGCCGGGATCAGCGTTCCCAGAACGACCGCGCAGGGCTACAAGGATATGGCTACACCGGTCAATGAAGCCACAGCGCAGCCCGGCGATCTCATCTTCTTCGGCACGCAGGGCGTTGTCGACCACGTAGGTATCTACATGGGCAATGGGCAAATGGTCAATGCGACCGGTTCGTGCGTCCAGATCACAGACATCAACACCCGCAGAGCCGGGATTATCAGTTGGGGCAGAATCGGCGGCGCCACGCGGAGCGGCTCTGCTGCCTCTGCACAGGCAGGCACGCAAAGCAGCGGCTCAGGATCTTCTACTTCCTCTGGCGAACAGGGTGCATCCTCCGATGGCGGCGGCGCAGAAGAACGACTCGCCATGGACGTTGTGTTTGTCCGTGAGAACTGGAACAGCGACGGCTCCGACGCGGTGCTGCCGTGCGGAGAATTTGAGCTTGACAACATCTCCTGCAGCGGGCCACCGAACACAGTCTGCATCAAAGGATCTTCGATTCCGTTTTCTTCGCAGCTCCGGCAGACCTGCAAGAGCAAGGCATGGGAAAGCTACACGCTTAGCGGCATTGCGAATGAAATCGCCGGGAGCGGCGGTATGACCTGCATGTATGAATCGGACAGCGACCCATATTATGAGCGCGTCGAGCAGATCGACATGAGCGACATTGAGTTTCTGTCGCAGCTTTGCCATGATGCCGGCATTTCTCTCAAGGCAACAAACCGGATCCTTGTACTGTTCGATCAGCGCAAGTATGAGCAGAAGCCAGAAGTCCGCACCATCAGACGCTATGACCACAGCTATAAGACGTATCAGCTCAGCACCAGCGCAGCCGATGCGCAGTATGCGTCGTGCCGGGTGTCCTACGTCAACCCCGAAACCGGACAGTGTATTGAGGGCATCGCCAAGGTCGAGGGATACACCGAAGACCCGAACAATCAGCAGCTTGAAATCACCGCCAAGGTTGGAACAGTGGACGAAGCGAAGGAGCTTGCAGAAAAGAATCTCCGTCTTCGCAACAAATTCTGCCGCCAGGCACAATTCCTGCTGCCGGGAGATACCGACCTCGTTGCGGGCGTCAATGTCGCGCTCAAAGGCTGGGGCGGCTACGACGGAAAATACATCATCAAGCAGGCTGTCCACAAGCTGGACAGCGGCGGCTATACAACGCAGATCTCGCTGCGCATGGTATTGGAGGGATATTGATGGACGTAGAAAAAGTGTTAAAGCGGCTCGTTCGCGTCGGAACTGTGACGGACATCGACAATGCCAAGCGAAAAGCGCGAGTGAAGTTTCAGGACTGCAATATGACGTCCGGATGGCTCTATGTGCTGGACACGCACCCGCACATTCCAGCTTATGACCCTGCGCAGCAGAAGACAGAGTTGCAGGATGGGCATCAGCACGACCTCACGATCAAGCCGTGGATGCCGCTTGTCAACGACACCGTCCTCACGCTCTATCTGCCTGTGTTCAACGGGGATGGCTTCGTGCTGGGAGGTATCGGATGATTGTAGGAGCACTTGGAGACGTTGTCTTTTCAGTTTCGTCGCGCACGCTGAAAACGATCAGCAATTTCGTATGGTCCGGTTCTGCGCGGTACGCCACGCATGATCTCCATGCCGGCAACAGCATTTCGGAATACACCGGCACAGACCTTGCGAAGATCACCTTTGACATTCAGCTTCTTGCTTCCCTCGGCGTTGACCCAATGTCCGAGATTTGGCGGCTGTTCGATCTGGAACGGCAGGGCGTGACGCTGCCGCTTACGATTGGCAATCATGGATACGGCCGCTATCGCTGGACGATCCTGAGCCATAAGACCAAGGCGGAGCATTATGACGGGCATGGAAACATCATCAGTGCGACGCTGAGCATTTCCTTGCAGGAATATCTACGATGAGGGGCGCACACTATGGGCTACAAAATCACCATGTCGGAGATCGGGCCGATCAGCCTGAACGAAACCGACCCTGTAAAATCAATTCTGCAGAACGTGTCCATCATCCTGCGGACGATCAAAGGCTCCTGCCCGATGTATCGCGGCTTCGGTATTGACGCTACCTTGATCGACCGCCCGATTCCTGCGGCAAAGGTGCTGCTTTTCTCTCAAATCCGCGAGGCCATTGAGGAATATGAGCCGCGCGTCCGTGTCAAGAGCGTCGATTTTGATACGCAGGAAGAAATGCAGGGCGTTCTAAGCCCTATCGTGGAGGTGGAAATCGTCGATGAGTCGTAATACCGAATTTCAGTTTGTTTCGACCGACGCTGCGGAAATCACAAATTTTCTGATTACCGTTTATGAGAACCTGACCGGAGTAAGCGTCCGCCCCGCCAGTCCGGAAAAGCTGTTCGCGCAATGGGTAGCCAGCGTCATCATTCAGGAGCGGGTCTACAACAACTACACCGCAAATCAGAATATTCCGAGCCGCGCCGAAGGCAAGAACCTTGACGCGCTGGCAGAACTGTACTATCTGCAGCAGCGCCCACAGGCAAAACCTGCTTACTGCACGGAACGGTTTACGATCTCCGAGGCGCAGACGTTCGCCATCCTCGTCCCCAAGGGGACGCGCGTCACAGACGCCAGCAACACCCTGATCTGGGAAACTGTCGCCGACGCCTACATCAACGCTGGCGATACCTACGTCGACACCGCCATCCGGTGCCAGACGGACGGCACGGTCGGCAACGGCTACGCCGTCGGCCAGCTCAACGTGATCGTTGATGTGTTCGACTACTACACGTCCTGCACCAATATCACGACTTCCGACGACGGCTCGGAGATCGCCAGCGACGAAGAATTCTACGAGCTGATGCGCGAATCCATGTTCGCGTTTTCGACGGCCGGCGCGGTTGGCTCCTACATCTACCACGCGAAATCCGTATCTACGGAGATTGCTGACGTACAGGCCGTTCGCCCGGCTGTCGTAAAGAAAGTGACGCTTGATCTCTATACGAAAGGCGGCGTCAAGTACGCTTTTTGGGGCGGCGACACCATCGACCTGTCCTCTCTGGCGGTCTACGCCAAGGGCAGCAGCACGGCTGCGAGCGCCGACACAGATTATACCGTCACCTACGAAAACGGTCTGCTGCAAGTTGCAATCGCCGCAGACGGCGCGCTGGCAAGCGCGAGCCAGATCGACGTGTCGCTCACCTTTGACGGTGCCGGGCACGTCGATATTTATGTCCTGATGAACGACGGAACGATTGCCACGACGGAGATCAAGAACGCCGTCCTTGCCGCCTGTAACGAAAGCAAGGTGCGGCCGCTGGCCGATTATGTCAGCGTCAAAGACCCCGGCCTCGTTTCGTACAATATCGACTTCACCTACTATGTCCCCACCGACACGACGCTCTCCGGTGCGGCGATTCAGGAAGCCGTAGACGCAGCCGTCGAGGAATACATCGCTTGGCAGTCCGGCAAGCTCGGCCGCGATATTAACCCGGATAAGCTGCGCGACCTCCTGTTCCACACGGGCGTCAAGCGGATCGTGCTGCGCTCCCCGGCCTACAAGGTGCTGGAGGGCGGCAAAAACAACGCCGCGCCGCAGATTGCAAAGCTGGGAACGAAAACAATCGTGAACGGAGGCTACGAGGATGAATGAGCAGTACGGCCTCACGGTTGAGAACCTGCTGAACGTCCTCCCCGATGTGCTGCGGCAGGATGAAAAAATGCTCGCGCTCGCAACCGGCGTCGCGGAGATCCTGACGGCGCGGCCGGCCGAGATTGAGCAGAATATGCTCTATCAGCACATCGACACTCTGCCAGAAGATCTTCTCGACCAGCTTGCGCACGACTTCGGCGTAAGCTGGTGGGACAACGACTGGGATATTGAGCAGAAGCGCGCCACGTTCCGCGAGTCCTGGCACGTTCGCCGTCACCTCGGCACGAAGTACGCCGTCGAGCTGGCGTTGTCCACTTCGTTCGGCTCCGGTAAGGTGCAGGAATGGTTTGAATATAGCGGCGAGCCGAATCACTATCGCATCTTTGACGTTGACATCAGACAGGTCAACGACAATATCCGCACGTTCCTGCAGATCCTCGAAGTTGTCAGCCGTAAGAGCGCGGTGCTGGACAGTATTCGTGCAATTTCCGTCCGTGAGCTGATTCTGTACTTCGGCGCGGTTATGAGCGTCACGAAGAAATTCAAGCTCACCACGGGCGAGGTCAATACGGACATTGATATCATGGGCGACGAAGCCGGGAACGCCCTGTGCGACTGGGACGGCGGTCTGATTATGATGGATAAGGAGGCAACGGTATGACACACTGGTTGACCCCGGATGGGTACAACGTCATGCTTCGCGGGCTCATGGGCGACGCGATCAAATTCACACGCATCAAATACGGCAACGGTACGCCGGGTGACGGCGCGAACGATCTGAAGAACCCGTTGCTCTCTCTGAAAATTGCTTCTGCGACGCGCAGCGAGAAGTACGTCACACTGTCTGTGTCGTTCAAGAATGTCGAGCTGGAGATCACCGGCTTCTGGGCAACCGAAATTGGCATTTACGTCGAGGACCCCGACGATTCCACGAAGGAACTCTGCTATTGCATCTGGGAGGAAACAGAGGTCGAGAAAGCCGACTATATCAACCCCAACGTCGAGCGCCTGCTTGCATCGCAGTACGACTTTGTGGTGTTCGTCAGCGAGGCCGAAAACGTGTCTGCGGCGCTTGGTGAGACGCTGGTCTACGCAACCGTTACGGAACTGAACAATCACAAAAACGACAAGAACAATCCACACAAGGTGACCAAGGAGCAGATCGGGCTTGGAAACGTGGAAAACAAGGCTCTGATCGACCAGACGCCTACCTTTGCGACAGCAAAGGAGCTGTCGGATATTTCATCCGGCGAGAAGATGGGGTCTATCCTCGGAAAGATTGCAAAGGCGCTGTCACTGCTGAAATCGCACCTTTCCGACTTCAACAATCCGCATAAGGTAAAAGCCGCCGATATTGGCGCCGCTGCGTCGACGCACTCGCACAACGCAAATGACATCAACGATGGCACGGTCATTGTGCAGCGCGGTGGTACTGGCCGCAACGAGTGGACGAAGAACTGCATCGTTTTCGCGGACGGTGAGAAATCGCTTGGGCAGGTCTCGGCACCATCGGAGGTTTCGCTTCTGGCGCAGGGGCCTGATTCCGCCCCTGTCTTTATGAAGTTGTCCAGTCTGGCGTTGTTTGTCACCGGCAACACGCCGCCGACGCAGAAGAATCTTTTCTGGATTGATCCGACGCCTGTTACCGGCGGCTTGAAGTATTGGAACGGCACCGACTGGGAGCACGTTCCTGTTGCTTATTCTTGATCTTAGGAGGACTCTCGCATGAAAATTCAGATTGAAGCCGAACTGTCCAATTACATCGAATCCCTGCATTATGACCGTAATTCCATTCAGGAGCTGCTGCTCATGGCGGCAAAGCAGGGCTTGAAGGACACCGACGCATACAACGCATGGATGAAGGACTACCTCGGCAAGAGCAAGGAATATGAGATCGCAAAAGCGACGCTGGAACGTGAGTTTATCATTCCTGCCGTCGGCAATGCAGCGGTTGACTGGGTGCTTGATTTCTCGACCGCCACGGTGACGGTGACGCCGCGGGAGCAGACCGATGACTAGGCCACAGGAAACCTTCACCGATATGCTGGCGCGGCTTTTCCCCATGCCGGGTATCCAGTTTGGCATCAACTCGCCGCACTCCAAGTGCATTACATTTCAGGTGACGGAAGACTGCAACCTGCGCTGCAGCTACTGCTATCAGGGCTGCAAGACGCACCGGAAGATGTCGCTTGAAACCGCCAAGGCCGCCGTCGATATGCTGCTCGCCGCAGACGAGCGGACAAATCAGTACATCACGTCCACGGAGGTTGCCGGGGTCGTTCTTGACTTTATCGGCGGTGAGCCGCTGCTGGAAGTCGAGCTGATCGACCAGATCCTCGACTACTTCGTGGCGCAGACCTTCCGCCTGCATCATCCATGGGCGACGCGCTGGAAAGCGTCGATGTCCACAAACGGAACGCTGTACTTCCGCCCGGAGGTACAGCGGTTTTTGGATAAGTGGGCAAAGCACCTGTCGCTCTCCATCAGCATTGACGGAGATAAGCAGCTCCACGATTCCTGCCGCGTCTTCCCGGACGGCTCTGGCAGCTATGATCTTGCTATCGCGGCCGCGAAGGATTACATGACCAAGGGAAACGCCCTTGGCTCGAAGATGACGATTGCTCCCGGCAACGTCGATTATCTGTACCACGCAGTAATCGGTCTGCTGGACGCGGGGTATCGGGCGATCAATCTGAACTGCGTTTACGAAAAGGGCTGGACGCTCGACCATGCGGCTACACTCTACACACAGCTCAAACGGCTCGCCGATTTCGTCCTGCTCTCGGACGAGCAGCCGTATCTGTCGATCTTCAGCGAAAGCGTCGGCCATCCGCTTCCGGAGGACGATAATCAGAACTGGTGCGGCGGTACGGGGCTTATGCTGGCGGTTGACTGCGATGGCCTGTTCTTCCCGTGCCTGCGCTACATGGGAACCTCCCTCGGCCATGAGCAGCGGCCCTATACCATCGGCGATCTGGAACACGGCATCAACGTTCTTCCGGAACATCGGGCGCGGGTGGCAGAAATGGCCGCAGTCACGCGGCGCAGCCAGTCCACCGACGAATGCTTTGCGTGCCCGATCGCGTCCGGCTGCTCTTGGTGCAGCGCGTACAACTACCAATGCACAGGGACTCCGGATAAGCGCGTGACGTACATCTGCCCGATGCACAAGGCCCGCGTCCTGGCGAACGCCTACTACTGGAACAAGCTGCACCGCAGGCAGGGCGAGAGGACACGGTATCGGCTGGATATTCCCGACGATTGGGCGCTTGAGATCATCTCAGATGCAGAGCTGTCAATGCTCAAATCAATCTCCAAGGAGGGCTGAGTATGGCATATATCGAGGCCAAACGCTTCGCCGAATTGAAAGCGCGTGTCAAGGCCGAGTGCCTGCGGCGCTGCCATACCGGATCTGTTGCGGAATACGGCGGCGAAAAATACGAATACACGAACAGCCCCACCGAAGATCACACCGTCGACGTGGAGCATTATGAGAAGCTGGCGCTTCCGCTGTCGAAGATCCACAGCGAGAAAGTGCCGAGCCTCGACGGCCGCAGAATCGTGTTTGACGAGGACATCACCGAGTTTGAAGCGGCGTTGACGCTCTTTGAAACACGCCCCATGACGGACAAGACGCGGGGCGACTGCGAAACGTCCTGCACGGGCGCTTGCTACACCGGCTGCTCTGGCGATTGCACTGGCGGCTGCGAAACGACGTGTTCCGGCGAATGTCAAGGATCTTGTACCGGCTGCGGGAGCGGCTGTGCGAACACCTGCGAAGGTTCCTGCTCTGGCGGCTGTTACGGCTGCGGCGGCAACTGCACAGGCGGCTGTTCCGGTTCCTGCGACGGTAGCTGCTCTGGCTGCTCCGGTTCCTGCTCTGGCGGCTGTTCCAGCAGTTGTTCCGGTGGCTGCAAATCGTCCTGCACAGTGACCTGCGGCAACACTGGCTGCGTCGGCTCGTGCCTCGGCCTCTGCTCTGCCGGCTGCACGACTTCGTGCCAGACGTCCTGCGGCTATTGCGGCACAAACTGCACAGCCGTATCGAAGTAAGGAGGTAGCCCTTTGGAAATTGCAAGTAAATACGAAATTGCTGCGGCGAACCTTGCAATCGCTTTACAGACGGACACGGTTTCCGTCGAGCAGCGAAGTGAGCTGCGAGCGGCAATCGGCAGCAGCATCGACAAACTCGTCGACGCGCTCAACATGATTATCGTCTGCTACAACAAGCGAATGTACGCTGGCGAGATCGCGCCCGAAAAAGCCGCAAAGTGCGTCAAGGCAGAATACGCCGCCATCGGCCTTTCCAACGTGGTCGCATACGATTATTTCTCCGCGGCGGTCGGCGCGTTCTTCACGCGCAAAACCCTGATGGCGCTGTCGACCGATGAAAAGCTCGCGTGGGTGAAAACAATCTTCGAGCAGAACGAACGCTGCGGCTGTCAGCGCGTCAAAGACGCTCTGTTCATCTACTGCTTGCGGCTGCTGTCTCACATGGGCATCGTCACGGCGGATCTCTCTTTCACGAACCTTGTCATGCGTGAGATCAACGCCATCACGGAAGACCGAAAGAACGCCGCGATCATGCCGCAGGCGCTCGTCACAGAATTGTAAGGGGTGATCGTATGGCAGTAGAAAACGTAAATTCCAAGCCGATTGCCGCCTCTGCGGCGATTGCCGACTTTATCCTCGCATCGATCGGCGGCAAGGTACGCCGTGTTCCGATCAGCACGCTTGCTGAAACGCTCACCGACGCCGAAGTTGCGCTGATCAGCGCTGCTGCCTCCGCGCTGGTGTCTGCTGCGGGCAAAGCCTGTTATATCGGGGATAACGAAAACTGGTATGTGTGGGATGGCACTCAGGGTGCATTCATTGACTCCGGTTTCCCATCGCGCGGCACGCAGGGCAATCCCGGTGTAATCTTCACGCCGCATCTGACCGACGCGGGCGTTCTGAGCTGGACGAACGACGGCGGTCTTCCGAACCCTGATCCTGTCAGCCTGCTCGGACCAGCGGGCGGTGTAACATCGTTCAATGGACGCTCTGGTGCGGTCGCTCCGAAAAAGGGAGACTATACCGCTGAGCAGGTCGGTGCGGAAGAAAAGGACGCCGTTAAGAACCACAACGAATCCGAAGCGGCGCACAAAGCCTTGTTCGATGCGAAACTGAATACGGACGGCGACGGCGGCACGCTGAAACCCACCTTCACGCAGTCCGCGACGCGAACGCAGCTCGAATCCGGTCTGGAAATGAAAGTCCTTCTCGGTCGCATTATGAAGTGGCTTGCGGATCTCGGAACAGCCGCGTTCAAAGATTCCAACAACTTTGAATCGAAAGGCGCTGGTTCGTCCGCAGTTACCGCGCACAACACCGCTGCGCAGGCCCACGCTGACCTGTTTGCAAAAAAAGCCGGCAAGGGCATCGCGTTCACGCTCACACTTTCTGTCGCAGGATGGTCGAACCTTGCACAGACGCTGGAAGACGCGCGCTTCCTTGACGCCGAGTATGCCTATATCGTGACGCCGACGGCCGACAGCCTCACGGCGTGGGGCGACGCAGGAATCCGCGTCGGTGACGTTACGGAGAACGGCAAAATGCCGTTTACCTGCACAGATACGCCGGCAAGCGCAATCACAGTAAATATTTACAGAGCGGAGGTCGCACAATGAGCAAAGTATTTCAGATGCTCGGCGGAAGCGGCGGCAGTATCAAGCTCGCGTCCATTGAGATCACAACGCCGCCCACAAAGACCGCCTACAAGGCTGGTGAGCCGTTTTCTATGGCGGGCATGGTGGTCAAAGCGACATATTCCAACGGCGCCACGCTGATTGCAACAGGCGTATCGGTCGAGCCAAGCGGCGGCCTGGAAGCAGGTCGCACCAGCGTCACCATCCGATACACGGAGGGCGGCGTTTCCTGCACCGCGACGCAGGCCGTCACAGTCACCAAGACGAATGTGACCGTGCCGAGCCAGAGCGGAAGCCTGACCTATTCAGGCAGCTCGCAAAGCCCGGCATGGTACAACTACGATACGACGAAAATGACGCTCGGCGGCACGACCAGCGGCACGAACGCCGGCAATTACAGCGCGAAGTTTACGCTGAAAGACACGGCCCTCTATCAGTGGGCAGACGGCTCGACCGCGCCGAAAACCGTATCGTGGAAGATCGGCAAGGCAGATGGCTCACTGATGCTCAGCAAGACTTCAATCAAGCTGGAAGACGGAAAGCTGACAGATTCTTTCACGGTCACACGGCTTGGTACAGGAACAATCACAGCCGTGTCCAACCGCCCCGACATTGCCAGTGTTTCCATTTCGGGAAATATTGTGACCGTCCACAGCGTCGATGAAAACTCCGGTACAGTTACGATCACGGTTTCCGTTGCCAGCGACACGAACTACAACGCGCCGGCAAGCAAGACCTGCACCGTGTCGTGCGTGTTCGTGACAATCTTCGGCGTCTGCTGGACGTACAGCAACTCCTCTCCGTCTCTTTCCCGCCTGACGCCGAGCAACGACCCGAACGGCTATGTCAATGCCGCCGTGTCCTCGGAGCCGAGCGCTGCCATCGGCACAGGCGCTGGCAGCTCTCCATTCGACGCATTCATGCCGTGGCAAGGCATGGAGGAATACAACATCATCAACGGCGCGGTGTCGTACAAAAAGGGACAGTCCGGATTCTCCCGCACGTCCTACGATACGATGGTCTTTATCCCTGAGTTTTACTACAAGATCGTCTATAACAGCAGCCAGAGCAAGATCTATTACTACGTTGCAAACGCGCCGTTCACCGGCTTTTCCAAGCACCCCGGTTCTGGCCGCTATGTTGGTCGCTACAACACGATTGCCAGCTACTACTCTAAGTCTGGCGCGAATCCGTTGACGAACATCACACGCGCCACAGCCCGCACAAACTCCCGGAACAAGGGCAGCAAGTGGCAGCAGTACGATTATGCGTCGTGGTGCGCGGTCTGGCTGCTCTATCTCGTCGAGTATGCAAACTGGGATAGCCAGAGCAAAATCGGCAACGGTATTGTCGGCAATTCCTCGCTGCAGAAGACGGGTACGACGGACAGCATGACCTACCACACCGGCACGGTCGCTTCCGCCAGGACAGGCTATGGCGGCGTACAGTATCGCGGCATTGAAAACCCGTGGGGCAATGTCTATGACTGGATTGACGGCATCAACTTCAACAACCGCGCGGCTTATATCTGCACCGATCCGTCGAAGTATGCGGATGATACGTCCACCAACTACACGGCGGCTGGGCTCAGCCTGCCGAGCAGCGGCAATATCAAAACGCTCGGAAACTGCACGGCCCTCCCATGGGCATTTATTCCGACGGGAACCGGTGGCAGCGGCACGACCTACGTGCCAGACTACGTGTACTCGTATTCTGGCTGGTGTGTTCTCTGCGTCGGCGGCTCCTTCGGGGTTGCTGCTGCGTACTGCGGCCTGTTCTTTTTCTATGGCTACTACTATTCGTCCGGCGCGGGCTCGAGCATCGGCGCGCGCCTCCTTTACGTCCCCTAATGGGGGACCGGGGGCCGCAGCCCCCGTGGGCTTCCGTTTTCAGAGCGGCACGTCTTACGCTCTGGCGCGGCAGCGCCATTACCTATATATCCGCGCGAAGCGCGGCGCGTATATTTTTTCAAAATAACGCATTTCGTTATTTTCTCCCGTTTTCAGACCTTCCCAGCGCATAGACAGTATAATTCTCGACGGGATTGTCTGCGCAGCTTGTGCGGTGTTTTGGGCTTCACGTGAACTCGAATTCTGGCTGGTGTGTTCTCTGCGTCGGCGGCTACTACAGGAATGATGCTGCGAACTGCGGCCTGTTCTTTTTCAATGGCAACTACAATTCGTCCAACGCGAACTCGAACATCGGCGCGCGCCTACTTGTTTGTATGCTCCATTTCTTTGCGCAGGCTCTCCCACACCGCTTGGTGAAAATATTGCCGCTACAGGACGGGCTTTAGTACGGCCGAAAGGTATCTGGAAAGACCCCGATGGCAAACAAGGAGCGAGGCAAATGCCAAAAAGAAAAGGATTCCTGTATGAATGGATGTGTGACAAAGAACACATCCGCGAAGCCATTGTGTTTGGCGCGAAAGACAAACACGATCGGCGCGACGTAAGACGGGTGCTGGCCGACGTGGACGGCTTCACGGACCGCGTCTATGATCTTCTGCAGACGCAGACTTTCGCCCCAGCCCAGCCGAAGAAGCGCAAGATCTTCGACAACAGCAGCCGAAAGTGGAGAGAGATCGAATACGTTCCGTTCTTCCCCGACGGCATTGTCCACACGTTGATGGTCTTGGCGGCGGCGCCGGTCTTCCTGCGCGGGATGAATTACTGGTGCTGCGCATCAGTACCGGGACGCGGCGGAAAGCACGCGCTTCGGCGCTGCAAGCGTGTCATTCACCACGACAAAAAAGGAAGCCGGTACGTCTGCAAAATGGACGTTCACCACTTCTACCATTCTGTCGACCGCCGCAAGCTGATCTGGATGCTGGCGCACAAGATTAAGGACAAGAAGTATCTAAAGCTGACGTGGGAGATCCTGCAAACCTGCGAACAGGGGCTGGCCATTGGCTTTTTCATCTGCCAGTGGCTTGCAAACTTCTATCTGGAATCGCTCGACCGTTACATCACGACGCTCGACGGTGTGAAGTACAGCGTGCGATACATGGATGATATTGTCCTCTTTGGCCCGAACAAAAAGAAGCTGCACCGTGCGCGGAAAGCGATTGCCGAGTATCTGCAAAAGCGGCTGCGGCTGCAGATGAAGGGCAACTGGCAGGTGTTCCCGTTGAAAGTGCGGCCGCTGGATTACGTCGGGTATCGCTTTTACCGCGATTATACTACCATGCGACGAAAAAACTTCCTGCGCTTTACGCGCCAATGCCGCAAGGTGCGCAAGAAGATCGAGCGTCACCAGCGGATCGCGTATCGGACGGCATCGGGGCTTTTGAGCCGGATCGGCCAGCTCAAGCATTGCAATTCCACTGCGGCGCGGAAAAAGTATGTTGACCCCATCGGGGTACGAATCTTGAAGGAGGTTGTGCGAAATGAAAGTAAGAGGCGACAATGCGCCGGCAAATGCGTTCTCGCTGGAGGAGCAGCCTGACAAGCCCGGCTACTGCCTTGTGCGGTTCTATGAGAACGTAGCTCCGTTCTCGGAAACGCAGGGCGAGTTGACGATCTCCGGCTTCGAGTACGATGAGTATTATCTGGAACTGCCATTCTATGACGGGATCTATGATGATATTCTCGGCAGCTTCGACGGCTATTTCGCGCAGGCGAAGCTGGCCGAAGCCGAAAAGGAGACCATTCCGAAGCTGAAACAGCAGGTAAGCGACCTGCAAAGCGTCAATGAAGGACTGTCCGCACAGATCACGCAGGCGCAGCTTGCGCTCTGTGACGTCTATGAGCTTGTGATCGGAGGTTGATGGATATGGCGAAAGTGTATGCCGAGCTGATTCGAAAGGGGCTGAAAACACTTGATGATGTGCCGGAACGACTGCGCGAGGAAGTCCGGCGTATCCTTGAAGAAGATGAGGTCGAGGGCGTATGAAGCGCCTTCGACTTTTTCTTTTGACCATTCTGTGTGGAAAGGAGGTCGCTGATATGGCAGTCGTGTATGCGACGTTGATCGTCAAGGGCAAAAAGACGCTCGACCAGGTGCCGGCTCTCATCAAGCCGCAGGTCGAGGAAATCCTGAAGGATCTCGAAGTAGAGATCTGACACGCAGCAGGAGGGGCGGCACGGTCTGCCTCTCCTGCATTTTGCAAGTAGAGGTGAAAGTGATTATGACAATCAACGCTGGTGAGTTTCTGATCGCGTTTGTCGCGGCTATGGGGATTCCGTCCGCCATCATGGGCTTTATCGTCTGGAAACTGGAACGGAAAATTGCGGCGCGTGATAAGCGCGCCGAAGAGCAGGATGAAGCGCAGAAAGACTTCTTTCTGCTCATGGTGCAGAGTACAGGCGCAGCAATCGCGCTCGGCGAAGCAACCGCCAAGGCGGTACAGCGCATTCCAGACGCGAACTGCAACGGCGATATGCACGATGCTCTGAACTACGCAGCCAACATCAAGCATAAGCAGAAGGATTTTTTGACAAAGCAGGGCATTCACGCCCTGTATGACTAAGGAGGAACACGATTCATGGAATACAACATTACCACCATCATTCAGGCGGTATTTGCGCTGATCGCAGCAGTCATTACCGTCATTGTCATTCCGTACATCAAGAGCAAGACCACAGCCCAGCAGCAGGCAGAAATCAACGCATGGGTGAAGATTGCCGTATCTGCCGCAGAGCAGATTTACAACGGCTCCGGTCGCGGTCCTGAGAAGAAAGCGTATGTCTTGGAATGGCTCAAGCAGCGCGGCATTACGGTTGACGAAGCCAAACTGGACGCTATGATCGAGTCCGCCGTTTATGAATTGAAAAGCGGCGTTTTGGCTGTCGGTGAGCTTTCGACCTCCGGGGGCGACGAAACATGAGCGTACGCATCGGGCAGGCGTCGCTCGGCGAAACCGGCGCGCATGGGCAGAAACCCGGCAATCAGACCGGTCGCGAATTAAACTTCGCGTATTGGTACTCTGGAAGCTGGCTCGGCGTTCTCCGGTTCAAGGACCGCAGGAAAGCCGAGCTAGCCGCGCAGGCGTGCGAAGCTGGTGTCGGCAACAAGAACATCGGGTACGATCAGGACGGCCGCAACACAGCCTACGTCGCTGCGGAAGCGGTAGACTTCATTCTGAGCAAGATCGCAAAGCCCGTAGAAACGGACTGCAGCGCGTTTATGATGCTCTGCGCAATTTCCGCTGGCGTCGACGCCCTGAAAGAAACCTACCGCAAGCAGGGCAATTCCTGCACGACCTACTGCATGATGCGCTGCTTCCCTGCTACGGGAGAATTTGAATTGCTGACTGACCGGAAGTACCTGACATCTGACGCCTACCTGCGCCGGGGCGATATTCTGGTATCGTCCGGGCATACGGTCATGGTGTTGGAAAACGGAGAAAAGGAGGACGACGATATGGACAAAGCAACCTTCACAGAGCTTTTCCGCGAAATGCGGAAAGATCTTCAGGACAATGACTGCAGCGATTGGAGCGAAGCTGCTCGCCAGTGGGCAGTCAACAACGGCATCGTGCAGGGCGGCGCACCGCTGCCCGACGGCTCCGCGAACTTCATGTGGCAGGACATGATGACGCGCGAGCAGCTCGTCACGGTTCTTTACCGCTTCGCGCAGAAGCTCGGCATGATCTGATGGCTCAGAAAAAGCGCAGGAGAAAGAAGCTGGACACGAGCAAACTCGTCTGCTTCCTGCTGGTCGGGTCTGGCTTGCTTATCACGCAGGAATGTATTTACCTGATGCGCCTGTGCATCAAGTCCAACTATATGGCTTCTGCCGCTTGGTTGACAGCCGCGCTCAGTCTGGCGCAGGTTATCATCATCACGGGCGGCAAGTGCTATTTTGAGCTGGTCAAGTCCGACCACAAGCGTGGCGGCATCACGTTTGAAGCCGCCAAGGCAAACGGCTTTCAGGAGCAGGACGCATCGGACAACGTGGACAGCGCCTTTATCTGAACACATGAACAAACCCCTCGCATGGCAGAAGTGTCATGTGAGGGGTTTTCTTTTTTGCGCGGCTCTGGCGGCTCGCTACGCCGTTTTTATATCTGCCCATTGATTCTCTCGTCGCTTTGCGCTGCCTAAACTTGCAAGTCCAGCAGCGACGCGACAGAGGCGCTTACTTCGTGCTATACGCTTTCGGTGTTATCTGAATCACAATCTCGTCACGTTTCAATGTCACGAAATTTATCTTCGCTTCGAGCGTTCCCGGCATGGACGCGGCTGGCAGCATATACAGGCTGGCAAAATGCCCGATCGTCAATGGTCCGGCTTTCACCACAACCGGAATCTCATCACTGGCTGCTCCAATCTGATTACAGAAGTCGAGGACGGTAATTTTTTTCATGCTCAATAATCCTCCTCAATACATTCGTCCGCTTCGGTGTAGTATTCTCCGTCGTAACCTTTTCCCATAACCTTGTCGTAGCAATCGAAGCAGACCAACCGGTAAGTAATGCCGTGGCAGTCTCGTGTAAAAGTCATGTCCTCTCGCAGAAACTCACCCTTGCAGACAGGGCATTCGATCTTCCGCGCTTTCTCCCACCCGGCGTCTTCCAGATCGTCGAAGCCGTTCCAGACGTCCTCCATGACGATCTGCTTTTCATCGTTCACGATGAGACCTGCAGCATCCTCGCCGTAAAGCTCACTTTCAAGCAGGAACAGGTGCGCGGTGAGCGTTTCCGGTTTGCCGTCCACGTCCGGGGTAATCTGAAAATCGCCCTCGTCAATGACATACCACGTTCCCTCGTGACCGGCGATCTCGATGCCGTCGCTATTCCAGCTCAGCATACGCCACAACTCCGGTTCTTTTGTGATTGCCCACACGTTGAGCGAATTCTGCTTATGCGCAAAATCTTCGAGAGCTTCAACCGTTCCGCAGGTGTCGCAGATGTAGCAGCCAATGCGGCGGCTGAGGGCGTTGTGTGTGACGCTCTCTGCGTCCATCGTCATCTTCCCGCAGCGGGGACACGCGAAGTGTCCACCCGGCTGCTTTTGGGCAAAGCGTTCGATCAATGTCTTTGCCGGCTTATCGATCATCAGTCCCATGCTCTGAGCCTCCTTACCACTCTTGCCCCTCAAAGTCTTCCAGCGCATTCAGCGCGGCAAAGTGTTCGCGCATAAATTTGCCCGCATCTTCGTCCTGCCGATTTATCAGTTCCTCATCTGCACCGTTTTCTTCGTATTCGCGTTGAAGCCGTCTGGAGTTCTCGTAGACTTCTTTGCGCTTACGCTCATCCTCAATCAAGAGCGCGTGAATGTATTCCAACGTTTTGATCGTCATAAGGCTTTCTCCTTTCACTCGATAGCAGCTTCGATGCTGCTGATAGCTTCTTCCAAACTGTCCACAGCACTGGAAAGATTGTCACAGGTTTCGTCGGCTTTTTCGTAGCGTTCGCTTTCCTGCATATTCTCCGGGATATTGTCCCGGTATTCTTCTTCTTCAGCCTGAAGGTCTTCGAGGCTGCATTTCAGCTCCTCCAACTGGTCGATGATGGCCTGCAAATTCTTGCGGCGGATTTTATTCATCGTCGTTATCCTCCCCGTAGTTTTCTTCAAAGCGGCCTTCGGTGATGCCGCCGTAGGTGTAGCCATTGTCGAAGCTCAGATAGATCGGTGTATCTTCATCGTACTGCGCGAGGAAGTCGATCAGCTCGCCAACGGTCATTGTCCTGTTGATCTGGTCGACGTCGTAACCTTCGCGGGACGTGGAATAAATCAGCTTTTCCATGATGAACCTTTCTGCCCTCGTAACCTCCGGGGCGGGCGTCCTTTAATTGTACTCGTTCAGCAGAATGCAGAGGGCCAGGTTTGCTTCTTCGCTGGTCGGCTCGATATCCCAGCCACAGTCGTAGTTCGCTACCGTGCTGCCGTTGATTGACAGCCAGAGCTTCGAGATGCGGCCACCGTTGATCCCGAATTCGGATCCCTCATCATAGGACTTGACCTGATAGACAACGATCACGGTGGAGCCGTCCGCTTTCGGGACGCTGATTGATCCTTCATGCCACATTGTGCCTGGCCTCCTTTGCGTTCTTCAGACCGAGTTCATAGGCCATCTGCAGGGCAGCCTCAATGCTGCCAACAGAGACATCCACGAAGTCCTCTTCATCGTTTCCCCGGTATTCCAGGCCACCCCGGCCTTCGATGGTGACCATGCACTGGGCGGCGATTTGATACAGCTGCTTTTTCAGGTTCACAGTCATGCGTTCCATCTCCGTCCTCCTTAAAACATCGGCGCCCAGGTGAGCTCGAAGAACGCCCATTCGCAAGCGGGGTAGGTTGCGGTATTTCCATCAGCCATCCGAACCTGATGACAATAATTGCGGTTCTCATCGAATGTATCAACGACATCGGTGACATTGTCATAGACGGCATAGAGAGAAGGGTCATTCCGGTTAATTACCTTGATTTTCATTTTTTGATTTCCTCCTTGATATTTTTGCCTTACTCGGTTATAATCAAGGTGGCCGGGGTAAGGCTCCCGGCTCACCTTTCGGGGTGTTTGAGTAGCGGGTCTGTGGAAGGGGCCGCTACTCTTTTTATTTACTCATCCATGATGCGCTTGACGCTTTCGCGGAGTTCTTCGAGCGTTTCGCACTTCTCGATGAGTTCGAGGATCGCTTTCAGCAGCGCCTCGGTGACGTTCACGTCGTTCATTCACCTCGCTCCTTTCAAAAAGCTGTTCGGCTTTGCCTTACATGCTTATATTACACTAATTCGTGTCATTTGTCAATAGATAATTTACATTTTATCGTGAAATTTGCAAAAAAGTTTTTGACAATCGACACAGAATCGTGTATAGTGATGACAGGAGGCGATAGTATGGATATTTCAGTTGCAGAGAAGCTGCGCCTAATTATGAAACGGCAAAATATGACGATGGGCGAATTAGCCGAAGCGTCCGGGCAGACGCGCCAGAACCTGTCGAATAAGATGACTCGCGGCAACTTCACGGAAAAGGATATTGAGTCGCTGGCAAGCGCCCTGGGGTGCAGCGTGAAGATCAGCTTCATTTTGCCAGACGGAACAGAAATTTAGGGAGGAACGCCATAGAGGTCTATACGATTCCCGCAAAAGGAGAAAGCCCGGACGCATGGTAAGCGTCCGGGCTTTGGGGAGCAAGTCAGCGTTTGGTATGTAATTCAAAGCCGGTCCGTGTCCGTACCCGCGGCTCACTATTCGGTATGCGGATAATCAGATCTTCGAGATCACAGTCCAGTGCTTCGCATATCAAATCCAGATGCTCAAGGTTGACACGCTCGGCGAATTCGTGGTAGTAGTCGTTGATGGTAGACGGACGTATGCCAGTTGCGCGAGCGAGATCAGCCTGCGTCCAGCGCCTTTCGCCGAGGCGCGTGGACAGTAAAATCCTAATCATAGCCATGCTCCTTTACGAGAAAATATAACAAGTATTTTCTCATTTTGCATGGAATCGTTAGGTTATAACGAACTTCGTTATGGAAAATAAAGCCGCTATGTGGAGAAATCCAGCATAGCGGCTTTTGCTATATCACGATAAAATAAGAGCGGGTGCATGGCTCAATAGAGCAGGAGGAAGAAATATGCCTAAAGATGATTTGGAAGTTAGATCGTATGCATATCAATGTACCGGTGAATCAGGCGAAGGATTTGTCCTTGCCTATTTCAACGGGAATCAGGAGGTTCCGGATGATACAATTCTGCACGATGGGAAGACATATCAGCGCGTGGAGCATCTCAGAATTGATTACGGCTCCATCCCGTCCCATCAAAGAGACACTCTTGCCGAGATGGCGCTTGACCTAACGCGGCAGGTGATGAATGACCCAGAGCTCAGAGCAAAATGCGATCAATTTGTCGAGTCTGCGAAGCACCGCAAGCGGAAAAAATGAACCACAACATGAACCACAAAACTTGATTTTAAGAGCCATGCACCTCAAATGAACCTCGATTTTTTATGTTTTTCTTTGCTCGGTTATATCAGAGTTTATCAAAAGAAAAAAGCCAGAAACCATTGCGGTTTCTGGCTTTTCTTGAAAACTCAACGCTTCGAGAACTGCGGAGCACGTCTCGCAGCTTTGAGACCGTATTTCTTTCTTTCCTTCATTCTCGGGTCACGGGTCAGGAAGCCGGCGGCTTTCAGCGTGGCACGGAACTCGGGGTTGACGCTCAGCAGAGCGCGGGCAACGCCATGACGGATGGCGCCGGCCTGGCCGGAAACGCCACCGCCCTCGACGGTGCAGATAATGTCGACCTTGCCGACCAGATCGGTCGCAGCCAGAGGCTGACGGACGACCATCTTCAGGGTATCGAGGCCGAAATAATCGTCGATATCGCGACCGTTGATGGTGATGGAGCCGGTGCCGCCCTGATAGACGCGGACACGGGCGACGGAGGACTTACGACGGCCGGTGCCGTACTGATACTGTCTCTTGCTCTCGTACATAGTCTGTTACCTCCTGATTAGTCCAAAGTCCATGCTTCGGGCTTCTGTGCGGCGTTGTTGTGCTCGGCGCCCTTGTAGAGCTTCAGGCGGGTGAGCGCGGCGCGGCCGATGCTGTTCTTGGGCAGCATACCCTTGACAGCCAGCTCCATGGCGAACTCGGGACGCTCGTTCATCAGCGTGCGGTACTTGACGTCCTTGAGGTTGCCGATCCAGCCGGTGTGATGGTAGTAGTGCTTGTTGTCGAGCTTCTTGCCGGTGAGAACGGCCTTGTCAACATTCACGATGATGACGAAATCGCCGCAGTCCACGTTCGGGGTGAAGTCAACCTTGTGCTTGCCGCGCAGAAGCTTGGCAGCGGTCACAGCGGTGCGGCCCAGGGGCTTGCCAGCTGCGTCGAGAACGTACCAGTTTCTCTGGACGGTCTCTTTCTTAGCCATAGTGGTCATGTCTGTTCCTCCGTTTGAAAACGCATGGTTTTCTTTTATGATAAAAAGTTTTGACAAGTTTGGTGCGCGTGTATACAATAGCTCTGGAAAACGCGCTTATTCTTTATACCACAGGGCAAAACCGGTGTCAAGCACGATTTTTCTGATTTTCAATGCTTCATGGCAAGAGCTTCAAAATGCTCGTAAATGCTTCAAAATACTCGCAAATGCTCAAAATGCAAAAACAATAGAATTTGGAGGAATTCGTATGCAGAATCTGATGGGCCGCATCCGCCGCTGCGCGGAGGATTACAACATGATCTGCGCGGGCGATAAGATCGCCGTCGGCGTATCCGGCGGCAAGGATTCGCTGTCGCTTTTATATCTGCTGGCCGCGCTGCGGCGGTATTATCCCGTCCCGTATGAGCTGCAGGCCGTCACCATCGACATGGGCCTGCCGGGCATGGATTTTTCCCCGGTGGCGGAGCTGTGCGCGAAGCTGGACGTGCCGTATCAGATCAAAAAGACGGAGATCGGCCCGATCATCTTCGATTACCGGCACGAAAAAAATCCCTGCTCGATGTGCGCGAAAATGCGCCGCGGCGCGCTGAACGACGTGCTTTTGGAGCTGGGCTGCAACAAAATTGCGCTTGGGCACCACTTTGACGACGCGGTCGAAACATTCCTCATGAGCCTTCTGTATGAGGGCCGCATCAGCTGCTTTGAGCCCGTGACCTATCTCAGCCGCACCGGCATCACGCAGATCCGGCCCATGCTCTATGTCGGCGAACAGGCCATTACGCATTTTGCAGAAAAATACGAGCTGCCCGTCGTCCACAACGTCTGTCCCGCCGACAAGCACACCAAGCGGCAGGAGGTCAAGGAGCTGATCGTCTCTCTGCAGGCGCAGTATCCCGATCTCAAAAGCAAGATCTTCGGCGCCATGCAGCGCCAGCCGCTGCCAAAGTGGGGCGTGGAGCCGCCGCAGCGTGAAAAACGATAATCGCCTGCCCATTCCATTGTAGGGGCGGACGACTCTGTCCGCCCACAGAAAGCAGCGCTTTTTCTGAAATCTGCGGCGAATCCGCAATATTTATCGGGCCGACAGAGTCGTCGGCCCCTACAGAGTGCTGTGCAGATTTGCACCTGCCCATCGGGCGGAGCAGAGCCCCGCCCCTACCAACGCTTTTGCAAAGCTGACAGTATCGTGTGCCGCCGGGCGTTTGTCCGGCGGCTTTGTGCGTTCTTGACAAAAAGACAGATGTTTTTCTCCTGCGCGCAGATTTTTTGCCGAAAAAGCGGTTTTCCGTGAAAACATGGTTGACGCGGCGGGGGACTTTATGCGAAAATAACGCCAGCACCCCATTGAAAGGAGCTTTCCATGAATCCCATCGTTGTGAAATTCGGCGGCAGCTCGCTTGCGACCGCCGCACAGTTTGAAAAGGTCGCGGCGATCATCCGGGAAGCCCCGGCCCGCCGCTATGTTGTCGCCTCCGCGCCGGGCAAGCGCTTTGACGGCGATACAAAGGTCACCGATCTTCTTTACCGCTGCTATGACGCGGCCTGCGCCGGGCAGGAATTTGCGCCCGTGCTGGACGAGATCCGGCAGCGCTTTGCCGATATCATCGGCGCGCTGCGCCTGAGTGCCAATCTGGAGCCGGACTTTGCCGCCATTGAGGCGCACCTGCGCCAGAGTCCCCAGCGCGATTATATGGCCAGCCGGGGCGAATATCTCAATTCCAAATTACTGGCCGCGTATCTCGGCTTCCGCTTTGTCGACGCGGCGCAGATGGTCCTGTTCCGGGCCGACGGCTCGTTCGACCCGGAGGCGACGAATACCGCCATCGGGCACGCGCTTGTAAGCGTGGAGCACGCCGTGATCCCCGGCTTCTACGGGGCCATGCCAGACGGTACGGTGCACACCTTCTCGCGCGGCGGATCGGACGTGACCGGCTCCGTCGTCGCCCGTGCCGTCGGTGCTGGCCTGTATGAAAACTGGACGGATGTTTCCGGCGTTCTGTCCGCCGACCCGCGCATCATCGAGCATCCGCACGTGATCGACTACATTACCTATCGTGAGCTGCGTGAGCTTTCGTACATGGGCGCGTCCGTCCTGCATGAGGATGCGGTCTTCCCCGTCCGCCGGGCGAACATCCCCATCAACATCCGCAACACCAACCGCCCGTCCGACCCCGGCACGTTCATCGTCCCCTCGCTCCCGTCCAACGCGCACAAGCGCGTCGTGACCGGCATCGCAGGCCACAAGGGCTTCAGCAGCGTGTACGTGGAAAAGTCCATGATGAACGGCGAGATCGGCTTTGTGGCGAAGCTGCTGGAGATTTTCGCCGAGCATGGCATTTCCTTTGAGCACTGCCCGTCCGGCATCGACACCGTCTCCATCCTCGTCTCGACCGAGGCGCTGGCCCCTGCGCGCGAGGAGATCTTACAGCAGATCCAGGAGCGGCTGCAGCCTGACCATGTGAGCGTGGAGGACGGACTGGCTCTCATCGCCGTCGTCGGCCAGGGCATGATCTACGCCAAGGGCACCGCCGCGCGCATCTTCCGCGTGATTGCCGACGCGAACATCAATATCCGCATGATCGACCAGGGATCGAGTGAGCTGAACATCATCATCGCCGTCAAGGAGACGGACTACGAGCTTGCCATCCGCAGCCTGTACCACGCGGTCGAGCGTGTGCTGTAACCAGAAAAACCGGGCCACCACGGCCCGGTTTTTGTGAAACATATTAAAATTTGCAGAAACCCTGCAGCGGCGGGCGTTTACAGCTTCCTCTTATAATTCCCATAGACGACCGCGCCGTCCTTGGCGACGATGAAGGCGTGGGGGTCGTGTTTGCAGACGATGGCGCGCAGGCGGCTGATCTCGTATTTCGTGACGAGAATATAGAAGATATGGACCGGCTCACCGGTGTACTCGCCGATGCCCTCATAGCGCGTAATGCCGCGGTGGAGGTCGACGAGAATTTCGTGCTCCATCTCCGGGCTCAGGATCTTGGTCACGACCGTGACCTCGACGTTGATGTTCTGCATATGCAGCTTGTCCATTGCCGTCGTGGAGATGAACGAGAACAGGATCGAATAGATCGCCGTGGACAGGTTGAACGCGGCGGCGCAGATCGCATAGAGCGCCATGTTCCAGAGCAGGTTCACATGGCCGATGGACGTATGCGAGCCCTTTTTGATGAGCATCATGCCGATCACGTCCATGCCGCCCGTCGTGCCGCCCATCCAGAGCGTGATGCCGATGCCGCAGCCGCAGAGAATGCCGCCGATGAGACATTCAGCCAGCTGATCGCCGTGCAGAATGTCCGTGCGCGGGAGCAGGGACATAAAAACAGTCGTCGACGTGACGGACAGCAGCGTTTTGAACACCACGCGATGGTCGAGCCGTTTCCACGCGATGCATAAAATCGGAAGGTTGATTGCATAGTTGATGATACCTGCAATGTCGATCTTCAGCTCCAGCCCTGTCAGATGCAGGAACAGCGTGCGCAGCAGCTGCGCAAAGCCCATAATTCCGCCCGTATACAGCCCGGTCGGGACAACGAACAGGTTGATGCCCAGTGAATACAGCAGCCCCGCGCCGACAATGCCCGCGCAGTGCAGCAGCGCCTGCTTTGAAAATGCAGGTTTTTGCAGCGGCTCTTGCATTTTTATTTTTCCTCCCGCTTTGAATGCACGATCTCATGCAAATTGCATACAGAACATAGCACGGAAGCTCAAAAAAATCAACCCAAATTCACGCAACCAACGCGGAAAAATCCGGTCTTGACAGACAGAGGAGGATTCGACATGGAAGACGAAACGATCATTGATCTGTACTTCGCCCGCGAGGAGCGGGCCATTGCCGAGACAGGGAAGAAATACGGCGGCTACTGCCGCTCCATTGCCTTCAACATCCTGCACAGCCATGAGGACACGGAGGAATGCGTCAGCGACACGTGGCTGCATACGTGGAATGCCATTCCGCCCACGCGGCCCGGCTGTCTGCGGGCGTTTCTGGGCCGCATCACGCGCAATCTGTCCTTTACGCGCTGGGAAGCGGCCCGCGCGCAGAAGCGCGGCGGCGGGCAGACGGAGCTGCTGCTTTCTGAGCTTTCCGACTGTCTGCCGGGCGGCGAACGGCCCGAGGCACAGCTGGACGCACAGGCCGTCACGCTGACAATCGAGGTATTCCTGCAATCGCAGACGCGCGAGAACCGGCAGCTGTTTCTGCGCCGGTATTATTACGGCGACTCCGTCCGGCGCTTGTCGGGCCTGTTCGGGCTGACGGAAAACACAGTCAAATCCCGGCTGTTCCGTCTGCGCGCGGGACTCCGGGACGCGCTTTTGAAGGAGGGGATCGCGGTATGACGACGAAAGACCTGTTCCGCTGCATCGGAAACCTGAGCGATGGCATGATCGAAGAGGCCGCGGACATCAAGCGGAAGCCGCGCTGGCTGCCCATCGCGGCGCTGGCCGCCTGCGCGGTGCTGGCTATCTCCATCCCGCTGGCCGTGCGGAACCTGGGCTACAAGAACGCCGACAATGCCAGTCAGGCCGCCGGTGCCGAAACGCCCACAACGGAATCGCCGGCGAGCGATGAAAAACCTGCGGAGGACGGCATCGCCGGTGCGGAAGAACCGACGCGCGGCGGAGAATCCGCGGCAGACGGCGGCTGGGAGGACGAGAATTCCGTATCTGCGCGCATTCTGGCGACGGAGATCGGCGGCCTGCGGCTGGGGATGAAGCGTGAGGACGTGCGGGCCATGCTCGGCGAGCCGGACAGTACCAACAACGCGGGAGAAATTCAGCGCGAGGACGGCGTGTGGGAGGTCTGCTGGTTCTATAACACCTCCGGCAGCGCGGACGTGCTGTATGATCTGCGTCTGCGTTTTACAAACACCGGCATGCGCGACGGCAGCGGCTCGGTACTGAGCGAGGTCTGGGCGCAAAGCCCCTGCGATTGGACGCTGGATACCGGTATCGGCATCGGCAGTCCGCAGGAGGCCGTCGATGCTGCGTATCCGGACGCCGTGTGGACGCATGAAACGATGATCGAAAACGATCAGGAGATTCCGTATGACTTGTACGAGCTCACGTCCGGCGACCTGTTCATGCTGATCCGCGTCGAAGCAGATGAAGTCTCACACATCAGCTTCGGCGGTCTGAACGCCTATCACTTCTGGGACAAGAATGAACCGACTCCCGCCGACCCGTACACCTTCACCCCCTACGACACCCTCTCCGGCGGGACGGTCACGGCCTATTCCCGCACGGAAAGCGGTTGGGAAAAACAGGTTCTGACGGAGAAACGGGCGAAGCATCTTGTGACCGCGCTCAACATCATGGACCCGGAACCGAGTGCTGTACAGGGTGAGCCCGTGATCTGGCTGGAATTTGAATCCGGCGGCGTCGCGGCCCTGTACGACGAAAGCGGCGCGGGCGCGATCTACCGTCTGGAAGACACGTCCGCGTTCGAAGCTGCGCTCTCGTCCGGCGAAGACCCGACCGGCGCGCTGACGCTGATCGAATATTGCATCTTCCCGGGCGTCTGGGACGATGTCCTGTCCGCGCTCGAAGCATAAAAACAGGCGCTCCGGCGCGAAAAAGGCGTTTGGGCTGCCGGAGGATGATCGCGCTGTACGGCGGCGGGAACGTCAGCACGTGCGGCTTTTCCTCCGGCGGCGCGCTGCCCGATTTTGAAGCGGCGTGCAGACGCGCGAACGTTCCCTATACGGCGTTTGCCCGCCCCAAAATGGTGCACTGCTACTGTATGCTGCCGGTTTTCCGGGAGGCGAAGGAGGATTTCGCGAAAATCGCGGAGATTCTGAAGCAATAAGGGAGAAAACACGATGAAAGACAGCGAATTACAATTTGACCGCACCTGCCACGTGCTGTATTCCGGGCCGTGCAAAAAGGAAATTCTCGCAAAAATCGCGCTGCACTATCCGGAAGCGGAGCGGGAGGCGGTGTGGGAGAAGGTGCAGCGGCAGTATGTGGCCTTCCTTTCCGACTGGCGCACCGACCTCGGCGGCAAAAAGAATTTCCACAACGGCGCAGGCGGCACCTATGACTGCATTGCCATTCTGAGCTATTATGCGGCCTGCAAAGCCGTCACGTCGTTCCGGGAGATCGAGGAGATGGAGGAAAATCTGATTCTCCCCTCCTTCCGCAAGCTGAAATTTGTGGACTGCAACAAGCCGTTTTTCAGGAAGCTCATGTATAAGGCGTTTACGCGGGCGAAGTCCCTCTGCGACCAGTGGCACGACTATGAAATGGACGTCGTGCCCTTCGACCCGGACAAGCCGATCTATTATGAATTCACGGCCTGCCCGGCGGCGGAGTTCGCCATCAAGCACGGACTCACGGACATCATGCCCGCTCTTTGCAACGTGGATTTTGCATCCATGGAGCTGATCCACGCAAGGCTGGTGCGCACCACCACCTGCGCGAACGGCTGCAAATGCGACTACACCATCTGCGGCGACAAGGACCCGTATCTGAAAAATCACCCCGAATACCGCGATGAGGCGGGCTACAGAAGGAACAAATAGCCCCCGGAGGCAGACATATGCAGACAGTTCTCGGGATTCTGATCCCGTTTCTCGGCACGACGGCCGGTGCGGCCTGTGTGTTCTTTATGAAAAAATCGCTCGGCGATCTGGTCCAGCGTTCGCTTGCGGGCTTTGCTGCAGGCGTGATGGTAGCCGCGTCGATCTGGAGCCTTCTCATCCCGGCCATCGAGCAGTCGGCAGCATTGGGAAAGCTCGCGTTCTTCCCGGCGTTTGCAGGCTTCTGGCTCGGCGTGCTGTTCCTGCTTGCGCTCGACCATCTGATCCCCCACCTGCACGTCGGCAGCGAACAGGCCGAAGGCCCCAAAAGCAGGCTTGCCCGCACGACCATGATGGTGCTGGCCGTCACGCTGCACAATATTCCGGAGGGCATGGCCGTCGGCGTGATGTACGCGGGCTTCCTTGCCGGCGGCACACAGATCACGGCGGCGAGCGCGCTGACCCTGTCCATCGGCATCGCCATTCAGAACTTCCCGGAGGGCGCGATCATCTCCATGCCGCTTCGCGCGGAGGGGCAGAAAAAAGGCCGCGCGTTTCTCGGCGGCGTGCTCTCCGGCATCGTGGAGCCGGCCGGCGCGGTGCTGACGATCCTTGCCGCGCAGTTCATCATTCCCGCGTTGCCGTATCTTCTGAGCTTCGCCGCTGGCGCGATGCTCTATGTAGTCGTGGAAGAGCTGATCCCCGAACTATCGCAGGGCGCGCATTCCAATCTCGGTACGGTGTTCTTTGCCGTGGGCTTCAGCGTGATGATGGTGCTGGACGTGGCGCTGGGTTAAAATGAGGAGGGTACCGCAGCGGTCACTATGACCGCAACCTCACCACGACCTCCGGCGATGTCACGCTACACGTACCCCGGTTCAAGGGCGTACCTTTCGAGACTGCCATCATTGAGCGGTATCGTCGCCGAGAAAGCAACGTGTCGTCAAAGCCGCGCATGAACATCGAACTCCGACGTGCCACCATGTGCGGGAACACGCCGAAGAGCTTTTCCTGCAGGTCGTGCTTGTGAATACCATCATGATAATAGAGTCCCGCCTGTGCGCCCCAGCAGATGTGAAACGTGGAATAGACGTGCGTCTTCGTTTCGATCTTCGCCGGTATCAGGGTTCAAAACCAGAATCTGCAGCGGTCGGATGTCCTGTGTCACGGTGCGCGTCTCCTCCTTCACGAAGATGTTTTCGCCGGCAATCCGTTCGGTATTTTGATCGGTATCGGGGTTCCTCCTCATTTTTTCACAGTCAGACAAAGAAAGGCGGTCATGGGCAACGCACCCATGACCGCCTTTGGAAATTTGTTCGAGCAGCTCTCAGAACAAACCAAAGACGGTCTTGCAGATCATCATAACCATACCGATATTCATGCTGCGCACCGTCCTTTCGTCTGAATTCCTTGGGGATATTGTAACGTATTCTGCAGGACTTGTCGAGAAACGCGCTTACAGGAGCCGATACGTCCAGCCCATATCATCGGCAACCGTCCCGGTTTGCATGCCGTAGAGCGTATCATAGAGCTTCTGCGCTACAGGACCGACCGTCCCATCCGCGACCTGAACATCCGTGCCCATCACATTTAGCCAGCCGATCGGCGAGATGACCGCTGCGGTGCCGCTGGCGAAGATCTCCTGCAGGCTGCCGTCCTTCGACGCGGCAACGACCTCGTCGATCGAGAGCTTCCGCTCCGAGACCTTCACGCCCCACTTTTTCAGCAGCTGGATGACAGAATCGCGCGTGATGCCGGGCAGGATCGTGCCGGAATCGAGCGGCGCGGTGATAACTTCGTCCGCGATGCGGAAGAAGGCGTTCGACGTGCCGATCTCCTCGACATACTTATGCTCCGCCGCGTCGAGCCACAGCACATCCTTGCAGTTATATTTCATCGCGTCCTGACTGGCGCGCATGCCGCCGCCGTAGTTGCCGCCGACCTTGGCATAGCCCGTGCCACCGTGCGCCGCGCGGATGTACTTGTCCTGCACATAGATGCGCGTCGTGGCCAGGCCGCCGTCGTTTGCCGCGTAGTAGGAGCCCGTCGGGCTGAGGATGATCATAAATTTGTAGTGCTTGGCCGGCAGAACCGAGAACGAGACCTCATCGCCGAAGATGAACGGCCGGATATACATCGCAGTGCCCGGCGCGGAGGGAATCCAGTCGCGATCCGCCTCAATCACAGCCTTGACCGCCGCGAGGAACAGGTCTCCCGGCAGCTCCGGGATGCACATGCGCTCATTCGTGCGGGCCATACGCTTGATGTTCATGTCCGGCCGGAAAATCTGGACGCCGCCGTCCGGCGTGCGGTAGGCCTTCATGCCCTCAAACATCATCTGTGCGTAGTGCAGCACGCAGGACGCCGGCTCGATGAGGAACGGCTCGTGCGGCACAACGCGCCCGTCGTGCCAGCCCTGTCCTTCGTCATAGTCCATGACGAACATGTGGTCGGTGAAGTATTTCGCAAAGCCCAGCTTCGTCTCGTCGGCAGGACGGGGCTTGGGGTGCGTAGTCCTTATCACAGGGAAGTTGTATTCCATTTTTCATTCCTCCTGATGTTCATAGTACATATAAAAGCTGTTTGTAGGGGTGGAGCATCGATCAGACCCGATAGAGCTCCGCCCTCCGGTCGCGAAAGACATTGATGGAGCTCCGGATTCCATCCAGCATCTCCAGTTCACAATCCGCGGCCAAAATCTGCTCGTCCTGCCCGCCGGCGGCGAGCAGCTCCCCCCACGGATCAATGATTGCGGACGCGCCGCCGTAATGTGTCTCGCCCGCGTCGCCGCAGGAATTGCAGCAGATGACGAACGCCTGATTCTCAATCGCCCGCGCGACCGTCAGCGCCCGCAGATGTCCGATGCGCGCCGCTGGCCACTGGCTCACGACGAAGAGCATGTCCATCCCCTGCACGGCGAGTGTCCGCGTCAGCTCCGGGAAGCGGATGTCATAGCAGATTACAAGGCCGCAGTCGTGTCCGTCGAGCCGGAAGCGGCAGAGATGATCGCCGGGCGTGAAATACGCATGCTCGCCCATCGGCGTAAACAGGTGCGTCTTATCATACTCTGCGACGCAGTTCCCCGCGCGGTCAAAGACGCACGCCGTGTTATAGACCTTTCCGCCGCGCACATTCGCGACGCTGCCCGCCACAAGATTCACGCCAAGCTCCGCAGCCAGCCCGCCGAGTTCGCGTTTCACCCGCGCGCAGTCCCGCTCGGCCAGCTCGGAAAGACGCTCTTTCGGGAAAAACCCGGTGTTCCATGTTTCCGGCAGGACAACCACGTCCGGTCCGCTCGCCATCGCTTCGCGGATGAGCCGCTTCGCTTTCGCGAAGTTCTCCTCCGGCTGCGCGAAGAGCATGTCCATCTGGATGCAGGCAATCTTCATCCGGCGAACTCCTTCCCAGCCTGAAGCGCCTGCATGTTGAGGTCGAAAAGGTCGGCCTTGCGCGCCGGGATAACCTTGTGCAGCGCGTCCGCGAGGCTCTCCTCCCGGACACACCCGGTCTTCGAGATCAGCGCGCCGAGCAGGATCATGTTGGCAAGCGTCGGCATTCCCATGTCCATTGCCATCTTCGTGGCCGGGACGTAATAAGCCTCCACATCCGTGCGCGTAACCTTGCGGGCGATGAGCGTGGAGTCGAGGAAAATTTTCCCGCCCGGCTGCACGGCGTTTTCATATTTATCGAGCGAAGGGTTGTTCATAACCATGAGCACGTTCGGCGTGTTTACGATCGGCGAGCCGACCGGGGCGTCCGACAGAATGACGTTGCAGTTCGCCGTGCCGCCGCGCATCTCCGGGCCATAGGACGGCAGCCAGCTGAGCTCCCGCCCTTCGATGAGGCCCGCGTAGGCCAGAACCTTTCCGGAGAACAGCAATCCCTGTCCGCCGAAGCCCGCAATCACGATTTGATGATCTGCCATCTCTCAGCCCTCCTTGTCTCGGTAGACACCCAGCGGATAGTACGGGATCATCTTCTCGTCGATCCACTCCAGCGCCTTCTGCGGCGTCAGGCCCCAGTTCGTCGGACAGGCCGACAGCACCTCAATCAGTGAGAAGCCCTTGCCCTCCACCTGATAACGGAACGCCTTTTCGATCGCTTTTTTTGCGTTTTTCACGTTTTTCACATTGTTCACGGTCACGCGCTCGAGATACGCCGGGGCCTCCAGCGTCGCGAGCATCTCGCAGATCCGGATCGGCCAGCCGCAGGTGTTGACGTCGCGTCCATAGGGCGACGTCTGTGTGATCTGGCCGGGCAGAGAGGTCGGGGCCATCTGGCCGCCCGTCATGCCATAAATCGCGTTGTTGACAAAGATGACCGTGATATTTTCGCCGCGCGCCGCGGCGGAGACGGTCTCGCAGAGGCCGATGGACGCGAGGTCGCCGTCGCCCTGATAGGTGAAGACGATGTTGTCCGGCAGCGACCGCTTCACACCCGTCGCGACTGCGGGCGCACGTCCATGCGACGCCTCGACCATGTCACAGGTAAAGTAGTCATAGGCCAGTACGGAACAGCCGACCGGCGCAATGCCGATCGTCCGGCCCTCGATGCCGAGCGTGTCGATCGCCTCGGCGACGAGCCGATGGATGATGCCATGCGTGCAGCCGGGGCAGTAGTGGAATACAGCGTCGGTCAGCGCCTTCGGTTTTTCAAATACAACAGCCATCAGTCGTTCCCTCCTTCGTTTGCCTTACGGATCGCGTCCAGCACCTCATCCGGCGACGGGATCATGCCGCCCACGCGGAAGCAAAGGTCGACCGGCTTTTTGCACGCTACCGCCAGCTGCACATCCTCGCGCATCTGGCCCATGTTGAGCTCCACGCAAACGAACCGCTTCACCTGATCAGCGGCCTTGCGCAGCGGTGCCTTCGGGAACGGCCAGAGCGTGATCGGCCGGATCATGCCGGCCTTGATGCCCTGCTTGCGTGCTTCGACGATCGCGTTGCGCGACACGCGCGCGGTAATACCGCAGGACACGATGCAGACCTCGGCGTCCTCCATCATGAACGCTTCCCACATGCACTCATTCTTCTCGATCTCGGCGTATCGCTCGAAGCGCTCGATGTTCAGCCGCTCGAGCTCTGCCGGGCTGAGGTAGAGGGAGTTGACAACGTGATGCTTCCGCTGGCACTTCGTTCCAGTGACGGCCCAATCCTTTTCAGTTGTGTCCGGGTCACGCGGCTCCGGCAGCTGCACGGGCTCCATCATCTGACCCATCGTGCCGTCAGCCAGCAGCATTGCCGGCATCCGGTATTTTTCCGCAAGGTCAAACGCCTTTCCGGTCAGGTCGGCCATCTCCTGAACCGACGCCGGAGCCAGTACCAGCACATGGAAGTCGCCGTGGCCAGGTCCGCGCGTCGCGAGGAAGTAGTCGGACTGCGATGGCTGAATGCCGCCGAGGCCGGGCCCGCCGCGCTGCACATTGACAATGACTGCGGGCAGATCTGCGCCCGCCAGGTACGAAATGCCCTCGCACTTGAGCGCGATACCGGGGCTGGAGGACGAGGTCATCGCCCGCTTGCCCGTCGCGGCCACGCCGTAAACCATGTTGATGGCCGCGATCTCGCTCTCGGCCTGCAAAAATGTCCCGCCGATCTTCGGCATTTTCTTCGCCATATAGGCCGCGACCTCGGTCTGCGGCGTGATGGGATAGCCCAGATAGTGGCGGCACCCGGCGAGGATCGCGGCCTCCGCGATGGCCTCGTTGCCCTTCATCAATACTTTTTCCTGCATCTTCTCGCCCTCCTTACTTTTCTACCGTAATGACACAGTCGGGACACATCGTCGCGCAGAACGCACAGCCGACGCACTTGTCCGGCTCCGTCAGCTCCACGGGCGCATGTCCCTTTTGATTCAGCCGCGTCTTCGACAGCGCCAGCAACCCCTTCGGACAGGCGTTCACACACAGGCCGCAGCCCTTGCAGAGTTCTTCCTGAAATATCAGTTTTGCCATCTTGTGCCTCCATTTATCGTAATTGGTAATATAGCTTCTGGATCTCCATCGGGAACAGGTTTGGAATGCTCCCGCGCAGCGCGTCGCAGAGCCGTGCAGCGCAGCAGGTCATCTTGAGCGGCAGCCCTGCCCGCGCGGCGACCGCCTCCGCATAGGGCATGCTTGACAGCACATCCGCCGCCGCCGTCGCCTGCCCGAGATTCGTATTGTTGACGACTGCCGTGAACGGCAGCCCACAGGCGGCCTCGATTTCCCGCAGCACAAGGATCGTATCCGCTACCGTCCTTGTCAGCGGCCGGGCCCGGTTGATGACGAACAGCATCTCATAATCACCCTCCGCCCGGATCTCCGGAACATAGCGCCCCAGTGCCAGCGCTCCGCGGTCGTCTCCGCCGATGTCCAGCACGCCGCATTCTCCCCGCTCCGCAATCAGCGCGTAGGTCTCCTTCGGCATAGCCGGAACATCGAGATTCGAATTTGCAAACGGTGAGACGATCAGTCCGATCCCCTCTTTTTTCAGATCTTCTTCTGAATCCTTCGTCCGGAAATAGGGATTTACAATGTCAAGATCGGCCACAGTCACGGCTTCGCCTTTTCGCCGGAGCCACCGCGCATAATTCAGCGCGATATTCGTCTTTCCACTGCCGTAATGTCCGGCAAAAAGCGTTAGGCGTTTGTGTGTCATGGCCGACTCCTCCTTCAGAGCTTGCTTCTGATGATTTTTCCGCTGGTGGTCTTTGGAAGCGCTTCGCGGAATTCCACAATACGGGGATATTTGTACGGCGCAGTATGCGTCTTGACATAGGTCTGAATTTCTTTTTTCAGCGCGTCCGTGCCCTCGGTGCCCTTGACCAGTACGATGCTGGCCTTGACGACCTGCCCGCGGATCTCATCCGGGGCGGCAGACACACCGCATTCGAGCACATACGGCAGCTCCATGATGACATTTTCGATCTCAAACGGTCCAATGCGGTAGCCAGACGATTTAATGACGTCATCCGCACGGCCGACATACCAGTAGAAGCCGTCCTCGTCACGCCAGGCGAGGTCGCCCGTGTGGTAGAAGCCATCGTGCCACGTTTTTGCCGTGACCTCCGGGCTGTTGTAATATTCGTAGGCAAGTCCGCAGGGAATGCCGTTTTGAATGTTGATGCAGATCTCCCCCGTGTCGCCGGCCTCCGCTTCATGCCCGCTGCTGTCCAGCAGATGCACATCGTAGAGTGGGACAGGCTTGCCCATAGAGCCGATCTTATGGCTGTCGCCAGCCAGATTGCCGATGATGAGCGTCGATTCAGACTGCCCAAAGCCCTCCATGATGCGCATGCCAGTCGCCTTTTCAAATTGGCGGAAGACCTCAGGATTGAGCGCTTCACCGGCGATAGACGCATGCTGAATAGAAGAAAGATCAAATCGGGACAGGTCCTGCTTGATCAGCATGCGGTACATCGTGGGCGGCGCACAGAATGTCGTGATCTGATACTTTGCAAACATCGGCAGAATTTTTTCTGCATCAAAGCGGTCGAAATCATAAACAAACACAGCCGCCTCACACAGCCACTGACCGTAGAGCTTTCCCCAGAGGCTCTTGGCCCAGCCGGTGTCGGAGATGGTCAGGTGCAGACCGTCTGGGTTGACCTGATGCCAGTATTTTGCAGTGATAAAATGTCCAAGCGGATATTTATAGTTGTGTGCTGCAATTTTCGGGTATCCGGACGTACCGGAGGTAAAGAACATGAGCATTGGCTCGTCGCCGCAGGGCGCGTCGTCCCTGCGCGTATAGCGGCGGGAAAACAGGCCGTATTCCGCATTGAAATCGTGCCAGCCGTCCCGGCTGCCGCCAACCATGATCTTTGTCAACTTCATCCCGGTGTCGGCCTCTGCAATGTCGACATGGTACGCAGTATCGCCGTCTGCCGTGCAGAGAACTGCACTGACGCCCGCTGCCTGGAAGCGGTAAGAGAAATCATGCTCCACAAGCTGATTGGTAGCCGGAATCGCAATGGCGCCGATCTTATGCAGACCCAGAATGGCAAACCAGAACTGGTAATGCCGCTTGAGCACGAGCATCACGCGGTCGCCGCGTCGGATGCCGAGCGAGGTAAAGTAATTGGCGGCCTGGCTGGAAGCATCTTTCATGTCCTTGAATGTGAACCGCCGCTCCGTTCCATCCAGAGCCACATGCAGCATGGCGAGCTTTTCAGGCTTTTCACGGCCCAGCGCATCCACAATGTCAAATGCGAAATTGAAGGATTGCTCATTTTTGAAAGCGATGGACTGCAGTTTCCCGTTTGCATCCTCGGGCGCATCGACGAAGCGGGTGTAAATGCGCGCCTCCGGATCCGGACTCTGCGCCGTCTCGATCATGGCAGCGCGGTCGCCGCCGGCCTCCGGGAGGCTCGGCTCCTGTGGGCGGAGCACGATCGCATAGAACAGGCAATCCTGACCGTCCGCAGCAACCATGCCGTGCGGAATGGAACTGTCATAGTAGATGCAGTCGCCTTCATGCAGAAGCTCGGTATGTCCGCCGACCTGAACTTTCATACTGCCGCGAATGACAAGATCACATTCCTGCCCGACGTGGCTGGTCAGCTCAATGTCCGAATAGAATGCTTCATCAGAGTATTTGTTTTCAACGAACAGCGGGTCTGCAATGCGGTTCTGAAAGCCGGAGGCCATGTTGTAATAGATCATCTCATGGGCCTGCTCGATCTTCTGTCCATTACCCGCGCGTGTCAGCGTATAGGATCGAAGCTTTGGGCTGCTGCCCTCGATGAGATCTGTAACGTCAACGCCAAAAGCCAGCGCGCAGCGGTAGAGAAAAGCGAAGTTGAGGTCGCTCTGCCCGGCCTCACAGCGAAGATATTCTTCTTCGCTCGTGCCTGTTTTCAGCGCCATCGTCTGCGCCGAAAAGCCGGAGATCTCGCGCAGCTCTCGGATGCGTCCTGCCATTTCCTGAATTTTGAAGTCCAGCCCTGTGAGTGTTTTTTTCATGGTGTTACCTCCGTGGATGCAAAAAGCCCGTCTCAAAGAAATGATTCTTTGAGACGGGCTGCATACAGCATACCCGCGGTACCACTCAAATTGCACCTGCCTCACGGCAGATACCACTCATCGACTTCCAGCAAAGTCTAAGCACTGACGCAGCTGACGCGGGAGAGGTCTACTTGCCATTACGGGCGTTCTTCTCTCCGGCTCGGGAGCTACAAATTCTGCGCGTCTGTTACCGGTTCACACCATCCACCGGCTCTCTGAAACAGGACTTGCGCGGAACCCTCTCCGTCGTAGCCTTTATTGTTGTTAAGAATCATAACGAAAAAGTATGCAATTGTCAAGAAAAATTTTCGGTGGTTTTCTGTTGTCATCATCCCTGTCTGCCGGAGCTGCATATGGGGGCAAACCAGCGAAACCCAGAGAACACATATTGAGCGTATGCCGGTCCGGTTCAATCGCCGCATCGTCGAAAGATCCCGGTCATCAGAGCTTGCTTCGGATGATCTTGCCGCTGATGGTCTTCGGGAGCTCTTCTTTGAACTCCACAATTCTCGGATACTTATACGGCGCGGTATGCTGCTTGACGTAGTTCTGGATTTCCTTCTTCAGCTCCTCCGTGCCCTCGGTGCCCTTGACGAGCACGATGCTGGCCTTGACGACCTGCCCGCGCACCTCGTCCGGCGCAGCGGACACGCCGCACTCGAGCACATACGGCAGCTCCATGATGACGTTTTCGATCTCGAACGGCCCGATGCGGTAGCCGGAGGACTTGATGACGTCGTCCGCGCGGCCAACATACCAGTAGAAACCGTCCTCATCGCGCCACGCGAGGTCGCCGGTGTGGTAGAGTCCGTCGTGCCAGACGGCCTCAGTGCGCTCCTTGTCCTGATAATAGCCGAGGAACAGCCCGCAGAAGTGCTCTCGTCCCGCGGTATGGATGACGATCTCGCCTGTGTCGCCGTCGGCAGTCGGGGTGCCGTCCTGATTGACAAGGTCGATGCCGTAGCCGGGGATGGGCTTGCCCATCGAGCCGGGCTTGAGCGGCTGGCCGACGAGGTTCGCAATGCCGAGCGTCATCTCCGTCTGGCCGAAGCCCTCGGCGATCTGCAGCCCCGTCGCCTTTTCAAACTGATAATAGACCTCCGGGTTCAGCGCCTCGCCCGCGGTCGTTGCGTGCTGGATGGAACTGAGGTCGAAGCGGGACAGATCCTGCTTGATCAGCATCCGGTACATCGTGGGCGGCGCACAGAACGTTGTGATGTTGTATTTGGCGAACATCGGCAGAATCTTCTCGGCGTCGAACCGATCAAAGTCGTAGACGAACACCGCACCCTCGCACAGCCACTGGCCATACAGCTTGCCCCAGAGCGCCTTGCCCCAGCCGGTCTCGGAGATCGTGAAGTGCAGTCCGCCGGGCTGCACCCAGTGCCAGTACCGGGCCGTAACGTAATGGCCCAGCGCATATTTGTAGCTGTGAACGGCGATCTTCGGATAGCCGGTCGTGCCGGACGTGAAGAACATGAGCATCGGATCGTCGCCGCAGGGCGCGTCGTCCTTGCGCGTGTAGCGCCGGGAGAACAGGCCGTATTCCGCGTCAAAGTCGTGCCAGCCCTCGCGCTTGCCGCCGACGAGAACCTTCGTCAGATGCGCACCCGCGTCGGCCTCCGCGATGTCGACCTGATGTGCCGTGTCGCCGTCCGCCGTACAGACGATCGCGCTCACGCCCGCCGCCTTGAAGCGATAGGTGAAATCATGCTCCATCAGCTGGTTCGTCGCCGGGATGGCGATCGCGCCCAGCTTATGCAGGCCGAGGATCGCAAACCAGAACTGATAGTGCCGCTTGAGCACCAGCATCACGCGGTCGCCGCGCTTCACGCCGAGTGACGTGAAATAGTTCGCCGCCTGACTCGAAGCGTCCTTCATGTCCTTGAACGTGAACCGCCGCTCAGTCCTGTCGTTTGCGATATGCACCATCGCGAGCTTGTCCGGCTCACGCCGTGCGAGGCCGTCCACGATGTCGAATGCAAAATTGAATTTGTCCTCGTTGTGGAACTCCAGCCGCTCCAACGAGCCGTCTTCCTTTTCCACCCCGTGGACAAACTGGTCGCAGAGCAGCTGCTGCTCCGGCGTCTCCTCCAACGCCCGTGTCCGCACGGACAGGTCCTGCTCCTTTTCGCTGCTCGCCATGATCATTGCGAGGAATACACAGTCCTGCCCATCCACGGCGATCATGCCGTGCGGCGTGGAGCTCTTGTAGAAGATGCTGTCGCCCTCGTGGAGGACTTCCTCGTGCTCGCCGACACGCACACGGAGCGTCCCCTTCACGACGAGGTCAAATTCCTGTCCGGCATGCGTCGTGGTGTGGATCGGCTGGCTCTGCAGCTCCTTGGAATACTGATAGGTGACCCAATACGGCGTCGCCAGCTTCTGCCGGAACATTGCCGCCATATTCTGAATGGTGATGCCGTCCTCGCTGGCCGTCACCGGACCCATGCCCCGGCGCGTCACCGTGTAGCTCGAGAGCTTGGCGCTCTGGCCTTCGAGCAGATCCGTCAGCTCCACGCCGAACGCCAGCGCGCACTTGTGCATGAACGTAAACGGGAAATCGACCGTGCCCTGCTCATAGCTGTGATACTGCTCGACGCTGACCTCGGTCTTCTCGGCCATCTCCGCTTCGCTGTAGCCGACGATCTCGCGCATCTCGCGGATTCGCTCTGCGATCTCCATCAGCGGGTTGGCAGCCGGCTTCTTGGTTTGCATCATCATAGTGGGTTCCTCCTGTGTTAAACTGTGTAAGTTACTTCGAACGAAAAAACTCGCCTCAAGGATTCCTAAGAATCTTTGAGGCGAGTTTGTGAATCACAATACCCGTGGTACCACTCAAATTGCAGCTCTGAGAACTGCCGCTTCAGGCTCTGACAAGCCCTATCCCGTAACGTGGGCGGACGAGAGGCGTCTACTTGCGAATGGTGTTCGGGCCTCCAGCTCGGAAGTGATAGGTCACAGGAGTTCGTGCTGCCGGTTTGCACCAACCACCGGCTCTCTGAAAGCAGTCCGTCCGACCGTCTTCGTCACAGCTTTTTTGATTTGAACTTGCCCCAAATTTAACACAGTCTTTGCAGGCTGTCAAGTATAAATTTTACTAATACCGGCTATCGGTGCTTACCGCTTCACCTGCTCGGCGGTCTGCGCCGTGTCGATCCCAGCCGCGCCCTCCAGGCCGAAGCGCTCCGTCGCCTCCTCGCGCATCTTGTATTTCAGGATTTTTCCGGCTGCGTTCATCGGGAATGCATCGACAAAATCGATGTATTTCGGCACCTTGTGCCGTGCCATGCTGGCCTTGATATAGTCCAGCATCTCCTCCACGGTCACGCTGCCGGGCTCCTTGAGGATGATGCAGGCCATGGCCTCCTCGCCGTATTTCTTGTCCGGCACGCCGATGACCTGTACGTCCTTGACGGCCGGGTGGGTGTAGATGAATTCCTCAATCTCCTTGGGGTAGATGTTCTCGCCGCCGCGGATGATCATGTCCTTGAGCCGCCCGGTGATGCGGTAGCAGCCGTTTTCGTCCCGGCAGGCCAGATCGCCAGAGTGCAGCCAGCCCTCCTTGTCAACGGTGGCGGCCGTGGCCTCGGGCATCTTGTAGTAGCCTTTCATGGTGTTGTAGCCGCGCGAGCAGAACTCGCCGTTGACGCCGTCCGGCACTTCCTCGCCGGTCTCGGGGTCGATGATCTTGCACTCGATGTGCGGGAAAGCGTAGCCGACCGTGTTGCACCGCAGATCGAGCGGGTCGCCGCAGGCGCTCATGGTGCTGCCGGGGGCGGATTCGGTCTGGCCGTAGACGCTGACGATGTCGGTCATGTGCATCTCGTCCGGCTGGGCGGCCCGGCGCATGAGCTCCGGCGGGCAGCCGGAACCGGCCATGATGCCGGTGCGCATGTAGGAAAAATCGGTCTTTTTGTAGTCCGGATGGTTGAACATGGCGATGAACATCGTCGGCACACCGTTGAAGCAGGTGATGCGCTCCTGATTGATGCAGGCGAGCGAGACCTTGGCCGAGAAATACGGCATCGGGCAGAGCGTCGCGCCGTGCGTCATGCAGGAGGTCATGGAGAGCACCATGCCGAAGCAGTGGAACATCGGCACCTGGATCATCATCCGGTCGGCCGTGGACAGATCCATCCGGTCGCCGATGCATTTGCCGTCGTTGACGACGTTGTAGTGCGTCAGCATGACGCCCTTCGGGAAGCCCGTTGTGCCGGAAGTGTACTGCATATTGCACACGTCGTCCGGCCGCACGCCCGCGGCCATGCGCAAAATCTGCTCGCGCGGGACCATATTGGCCCGATCCATCGCCTCGTCGAAGGTCAGGCAGCCCGGCATCCGGAAGCCGACGGTGATGACGTTGCGCAGGAACGGCAGCTTGCGGCAGTGCAGGGCGGAGCCGGGCTTTGCGTCGGCCAGCTCCGGGCAGAGGGTCTGGATGATCTCACGGTAGTTCGAGTCCAGACAGTGGTCGATCATGACGAGCGTGTGCGTGTCGGACTGCCGCAGCAGATATTCCGCCTCGTGGATCTTGTACGCCGTGTTGACCGTGACGAGCACGGCGCCGATTTTCGTCGCGGCCCAGAAGGTGATGAACCACGCGGGCACGTTCGTAGCCCAGATGGCGACCTTGCTGCCCCGGCGCACGCCGAGCGAGACGAGCGCGCGGGCAAAATCGTCCACGTCGTCGCGGAACTGCGCATAGGTCCGCGTGTAGTCGAGCGTCGTGTATTTGAACGCGTACTGGTCCGGGAATTCCTCGACCATCCGGTCGAGCACCTGCGGGAAGGTCTCGGAGATGAGGCTGTCTTTCTTCCAGACGAACTTGCCGGTATGCGCGGCGTTGTCGTAGAGCGTCTTTTTCTTGCCGCGCGGGGAATCGAAGCGGTGCATGTAGTTGACGAAATGTGGGAAGATGACCTCCGGGTCGGTCAGGTCGGGCATCCATTCCGGCTTCCACTCGAGCGAGATGAACCCGTCATAGTCGATGGAGGACAGCGCCTGCATCATGCTGCCGACGGGCAGCGTGCCCTCGCCGATGAGGTCATAGCTGCCGTCGTCGTCCGAGTCGCGCAGGTGAACGTGGCGGACGTAGGCACCGAGGTTTTTGATGGTCGTGTCGGCGGATTCGCCGTGGTCCCGGTAGGGTTGGTGCATGTCCCAGAGCGCGCCCAGCTGGTCGCAGGCAAACGCATCGAGCAGCGTGCGCAGCCGGGCCGTGTCGGAAAAGACGCCGCTGGTCTTGAGCAGGATCGTGATCCCCTGCGCCTCGGCGGCGGGGAGGAGCGCTTCGAGTGCGGCGGAGATCCGCGCGTCGTCATCGCGCTGCGCAGTCACGGAGACATACGGACACTGCACGTCGTGCGCCAGCTGCATGAGAGCTGTCACGGTCTCGGTGCAGTCCTCGCCCGCGATGTCGCAGGCGGTATCGAAGCACGGGATGCACAGGCCCTTCTGCCAGAGCTCCCGCGCCGTCGCGGCGGCGGTATAGCGGTGCAGCGGGCCGCCGCGGCCGGTCAGCTCCGGCGTTTTGTGGACGTTATAGAGCTCGATGCCGCCGAAGCGCATGGTCTCGGCCATCTGCACCTGCTGCTCCCAGGGGATCTGCTGCCAGCCGCGTGTGGAAAACGATACATTCATGTGCTGCTTCCTCCTCAGGCGGTCGCCGCTTCTTCGTAGACGATCTTGTTGATGGCGTTGAGATACGCGTGCACGGACGCGCCGATGATATCGGTCGAGATGCCGCGGCCGGAATAGAGCTTGCCGCCGCTGCGGAGCTTGACGACCGACTCGCCCATGGCCTCGCGGCCCTCGGTGACGGCCTGGATCTGGAAATCATCCAGCTCGTAATGGCGGCCGAGGATCGATTCGATGGCCAGGAACGCCGCGTCGACCGGGCCGTCGCCCAGGCTCACGCCCGAGAGCGTCTGGCCGTTTTTCGTGAGCTTCATCTGCGCCGAGGCGCTGATGGTGTTGCCGGTGTTGATGACGTAGCTTTCGAGCCGGTACGTCGGCGGCACCTGCAGCGCGGCGGAGGCGATGATGGCGTCGAGCTCCTTCTCGCCCACGGTCTGCTTCTTCGCCGCGATGCGGCAGAAGGCCTCGTAGACCTTCGCCCCGTCCTCCTCCGAAAGATCGTAGCCGAGGGCGGCGGCCATCTTCATGACGGCCTCCTGCGTGTCGTGCACGGTCAAAACTGCGCCGGAGGAGGTCTGCACGCCGTTGTCAAACGGCGAGAGCTGGCTGCGGCCCGTCTGACACATCCAGGCGATCTGTGACAGCAGGCGGTTCATCTGCGTGAACTGCAGCGTGCTGACGACGCCGAAGTCCTGGGCTTTGGCCGCCAGCAGCTTCGCCATGTGCGCGAGGTTCGCAGTGTCGACGCAGTAGGCCGCGGCCTTGATCTCGCCGGCCCCGGCGGCGATGGCGCTCACGGCGCACGCGTCCGCCATCGACAGCGCGTCCGAGCAGCTCACGCCGAAGCGCACGTCCTTCGTCTGCGGCACGGCTTCATAGATCCCGCGCACGAAGCTGCCGAACGCGTCCGGCAGCATGTTCCCCGCTGCGTCGCAGACGGTCACGCCGGCCGCACCGGCCGTGATCGCGGTCTGCAGCGCCTCAGCGAGGAAGGCGGGATCGGCGCGCGTGGCGTCGTCCGCGAGGAATTCCACGTCCTCGCAGACCGCCCGCGCCGCCGCGACGGTCTGGCGGATCGCCTCGAGCATGGCGACGGGCTTTTTGCCCGCGAGGTATTCCATCTGCACGGCGCTGACCGGCGCGGGGACCTGGATGCGCGGGTGCTTCGCCTCCCTGAGCGCGGCCCAGACCAGCGAAACGCTCGCCGGGTCCAGCGCGACCGGCACGCATACGGCGCTTTCCTTCACCGCAGAGGCGACGGATTTGATGAGCAGACTGTCGATCTTTGGGTTTTCGACCGCGTGCAGCTCAATGACGCTCACGCCCAGCCGGTCGAGGAGCTTGGCAAGCTCGATCTTCTCGCGGAACGAGAGCGTATAGCCCGCGGCCTTGCCCGCCTGGCGGATCGTGGTATCTGTCACGGAAATGTGTTTCATCATAGGTTCCTCCTTTTTTCGGAAAACAAAAAGTCCCTGAAGCCAACTGGCTTCAGGGACGAAATAGCTTCGCGGTACCACCCTGCTTATCCCCCGCCTCACGGCGGACGATCACTCTCGGACTCTGACAAGCCCATAGCCGGTAACGAGGCCAAACGGGCCATGCTACTTGTCGCCGTTCGCAGGGCCTACTCGGGAAGCAGACTGACCGCTGTCTTCGGTACCGGCTCACACCAGCCGCCGGTTCTCTGAGACGCTCCAACAGGGCCATAATTCCGTCATCGTATTTCGTGGTTATCAATACTTGCGGCCATTAAAGCACGATTCCCACCGCTTGTCAAGCACACAGTCCAAGATTCGACATTTTCACAAAACCATGCGTCCTCTCCGCACCGCGTCTTTGTGCAATCGGTGCTCTGCGCACCCTTCAACCCAGCCCCGCCCAGCGTTCATGCTCCACGGCATCGGCGGTGGCGTGGGCCACGGCCGCCTCCAGAATAAGCAGGAAATATCACACCTGCGCGTCGCGGTTGTCGTCAAAAATCGGCATTCCGAGCTGAAGATCGTCGAGCGACGACAGCGTCCGCCCCAGCAGTCCGTTCAAAATCACCGCCAGCTGCGCGCACGTCACCGCAGCGTCCCAGCGGCGCTGACTGGCACAATGGCCGCCAGCAGCAGTATGATCAGAAACATGGAAAAGCAGACCTTTTTCATGGAACATCCCTCTTTGTATACCCCCCTATCCTGCAGCCTCAGGCCTAGGGTGTAAACCAGCAGACTTTTGAACGAAAGAGAAATCCTTCCGGTTTCCCGGAAGGACTTCCTTTGCTCTGAGCGGTATTTCGTTGTTGTCCTTATGCGTGCTCGCCTTTTGGATGGCTTTTCTTTTTGGCAAGTTGCACCCTTTAAGATAACAATGATTTCTCCAGTGTTTTTAAGGGTTTCAGCTATTTTCGGTAATCCTTTTCCGAGTTGGCGCGGCGTGCTGCTTGATGGTCACTGCGCAACCCAAAAAGATATTGCATAGTTTGCGGCTTTTCGTACTCCGCACTATCGCCTCACTAATCTTCATCCCGACGATCCTCCTGCTTTGCACGGTTTCGATCATAAAGCCGCTTGCTTTGCACAATGCGGGTGACCGGCGAAACGCCGTTCCATGTGCCGCGTTTGGCTGCATGAAATTTGCGCTGGTTTTTCTTACTCTGTTTTTTCAGCGGTGTAACCTTCATTCAGATCCCACGTCCTTTCCCGTTTGTTCTGCTACTCCGCGCTTTCAACTGCGCTTCCGTCCTTGCGATCTCTGGCGATCTCCGGCATCGGGTTGGCGTCCAGCAGCCCCGTCAGTGTGCGCGGTGTGTATCTCATGTAATCCATCATGCAGCCGACATTGATCAATCTGCTTGGAAGGCCCATCGCCCACTGCTCTTTCTTCCACTTCTCAACGAGTTCCCATTCGCGCGTATTATGTACATGCCCGTACAGCATGACCGCGCCATAATGCTGATTCTTGTAAAACAGGATCGGGTAGCGCGACGACTCCTTCCTCGCTTTTGTTATGGTCGCCGCGATCTGCGTCGCTTTCGGCATTTTGCACATCTAAGCGCTGTTTTCAGATACACCCTAGGGTGTATCTGAAAACACCAAATGGATGCTTGTCCTTGAAATCCTCTATCGGCTTCTGAACACACTTTAAGAACGCCTTTTCCCGCGTTTGATAGAATACCATCAACGCGCGGTCGACCTCATAAAACGAGGTTCCTGCTGGTTCACATCGTAATACACGACCGATGTCGGGCTGCTCTCATATACGAAAAAACTTTGTCTATTTTTCAAAAAACATCCCCCGGGGGAGCTTCACAATCAAAAAATGCTTTGATAGGATAAAGGCACAGTTCATACACGCCCAATCCTCGAATGCAAAAACGGTATCGCGCTATCTTGGGGAAGAAGTAGCGTGATGCCGTTTTTGCAGCAACTTCGAGCATGAAGAAACGGCACCGGGAGCAAGTACAAATGAAAGGTGAAAGATGATGAAAAAGACGACTCGCTACCTCGCGGCGCTGCTTGCCGCGCTGATGCTGCTTGGACTGTGCGCTTGCAGCGCACAACAAACGCCAGCAGAAACTACGGAACCACCGGCTGCAACGAATGAAACAGCTTCGACCACAGAAACGGAAGAAATCAGCACCGAACCTGAATCCACGGACGCAGAAGCCGCCACCCGGACGATCACCGATGGAAATGGCCGCGAAGTGGAAATCCCGCAGACGGTTGAAAGTATTGTTTGCGTTGGCGTCGGCGCGCTGCGCTACTCCTGCTATATGCAGGCGCAGGACTTGGTTGTCGGCGTTGAGGATTACGAAACCAAAGCCGGAATGTCTCGCCTTTATAACTATGTGAACTTTGATAAGTTCGGCACGTTGCCGGTAACCGGCACGAACGGCGAACCGTTTGTCGAAGAAATCATCCATGTTGGTCCGCAGGTCATTGTCATGTCTTCGTATGCAAACGTTGACCCCGACGAGCTGCAAAGCAAAACCGGGATTCCGGTTGTTATGGTTCCTGGCAGCGATACGACCCTTGATGATAAAGCGTATGAAACGCTGCGGATTCTTGGCGAGCTATACGGCAAAGAAGATCGCGCCGAAGCCCTGACAACCTATCTGCATGGTATTGAAGACGATCTTGCTGCCCGCACGGAGGGTGTTGCAGAGGAAGAAAAACCCTCTGTCTACGTTTGCGGCGTATCCTTTAAGGGCGCGCACGGCTTCGAGGGTACAGAAGCGTTCTATGGCCCGTTTGAGCTGATTCACGCGAATAACCTTGCAAATACGACCGGACAGACCGGCGCATTTGACATTGACACGGAGCAGGTTCTTGCATGGGACCCGGACGTGATCTTCGTTGACTTTAACGGCATGGATCTAATCAAGGAAGATTATGCAACGAACGCAGATTTCTATAACAGCCTGACTGCTGTGAAAGAGGGACGTGTCTACTCGCAGATTTCGTTCCGCTCCAGCGCATCGAATCTGGAAACTGCACTGGCCGATGCGTATTATGGCGCAACGATTCTCTATCCGGAACAGTTTGCAGATGTGGATGTTGAAGCAAAAACAGGCGAAATCTTTGAAATGCTGCTGGGCAGCAACCCTTATCAGGACTTAAAGGATGCTGGCTATGAATTCAGACCTGTCACAATCGGCGAATAACGATTCCGGCACGGCCTATCGCCGAAATCAAGTCAAAAGCTGCTGCTTTCTTGGAATATTGTTTCTCAGTCTGCTGATCGCGCTTGTGCTGTCCTTGCGGGCAGGCTCTTACAATACGCCGATTGCGGAGTTGGTCAAAGGAATCTTTGGAAAAGCAGCCGACGATAAAATCAACCTTGTCGTTCGCAACAATCGTTTGCCCCGGATCTGCACGGCACTGATTGCGGGTGCTGGTCTGGGACTTGCCGGTTGTGTGATGCAGGCAATTCTCCGCAATCCGCTTGCATCCGCGTCCACGTTGGGTGTTTCACAGGGCGCTGGCTTTGGCGCGGCGTTTGCAATTATCGTGCTGAACATGGGCGCAGTAGGAAACCTTGGCAGCGTTGCAATTCCGCTGTGCGCGTTCGTCGGCAGTATGGCCGTTGCACTGGTTATTTTGGGCTTGAGCCGGTTTCGTCAGGTTTCCACACAGGGAATTGTCCTTGCAGGCACGGCGATCAGCGCCATGTTTTCCGGTGCAGCGACGCTGATGCAGTATTTCGCAGATGAAATTCAGCTCAATACGCTGGTGTTCTGGACGTTCGGCAGTCTTGGCAACACGAGCTGGGGCGACGTTGGGAAAATGCTGGCCGTGCTTGTTGGCGTCTCTTCCTGCTTCTTCCTGCACCGTTGGGATTATAATGCGCTGCTGAGCGGCGAGGAAACAGCCGTCAGTTTGGGAATTAACGTGAAGCGGCTTACACTTTCCAATATGGTGCTCTGCTGTCTGCTGTCCTCGGTGATCGTGTCCTATATCGGTCTGATCAACTTTATCGGCTTGATTGCACCGCACATAGTTCGCTTGGTCGTTGGCAATAACCACGTCTATCTGCTGCCCGGCTCTGCGATGGCAGGCGCACTCATTCTGCTGCTGGGTGATCTGTTTGCGCGTGTTGTCATCAGCCCGATTATCCTGCCGATTGGTGCAATTACCTCGTTCCTTGGCGGCCCGATGTTCCTCTATCTTCTGTTCAAAGGAGGAGATCGGAAATGCTGAGCGTTGAAAAACTTACCTACCACTACAAGGGCAGACCGGCGGTTCTCAAAGACGTGAACTTCAATGTGCACACAGGCGAATTTCTGGCGATTCTGGGTAACAACGGCGTTGGAAAAAGCACGATGCTGAAATGCTTCAACAAAATTCTTACACCAGACGGCGGGAAAATCATACTGGACGATGAAAACCTCCTGCAAATGAGCGCCCGGCAGGTTGCGCAGCGAGTAGCGTTTGTTGCGCAGAATGTGCCAAGTACGCAAATGACGGTTCACGATATGGTCATGCTGGGACGAAGACCCTATATGAAATGGGGATTTACGGAAGACGATCATCAGATTGTTCATCATGCAATGGCCCAGCTTCGGATTGAACCGCTGCGCGGACGCTTTCTAAATGAACTATCTGGCGGTGAACGGCAAAAGGTGATGCTGGCGCGTGCGCTGGCGCAGCAGCCGAAGCTCCTGCTGCTCGATGAGCCGACGAGCAGTTTGGATATTCAAAATCAGTATCAGGTTTTGCAGATCGTTCGGAATATTTGCCATGAACAGCATTTGACGGCGATTGTCGTCATTCACGATCTGAACCTTGCGCTACGGTTTTGTGACCGATTCGTTCTGTTACGTCAGGGCTGTGTCTACGCCTGCGGCGGGAAAGAAGTCTTGGACAGAGATGCGCTGCGGGATGTGTACCATGTAGACGCGGAGGTCGTAGCAGTTCAAAAACAGAGTATTGTCCTTGTTGATGAAAAGGACGCAACACGTTCATAAAAGGGAGAAACAATATGGCACATAAATTAGATTCAGAAAAAAAGCTCTGGGAAAAGGCCGCAGCCTTTCACGGCCATGTATGCCCCGGCCTGACGATTGGCTACCGTGCGGCGCTGTATGCGATTGATCTGTTGGGATTGACATTTTCGGACGATGAACAGGTCGTGTGTATTACGGAAAATGATGCCTGCGGCGTTGATGCGATTCAAGCGATTCTTGGATGCAGCATCGGAAAGGGCAATTTACTGTTCCATATGCGCGGCAAACAGGCATTTTCGTTCTATAATCGGAAAACCGGAAAGTCTGTCCGCCTTGTCTTGAAAGCAAAGCCGCGCGACATGACGCGGGAAGAAACGTTCGACTATTATCAAAGCTGTGCAGATGATGAGATGTTTGATGTCAAGGAAACAAAAATCCGGCTGCCGGAACAGGCCAGAATTTTTGATTCCTATGTCTGTGATTGCTGCGGTGAGACAACTGGCGCAAACTGGATTCGGCTGTCCGGTGACAAAAAGTTGTGTTTGGACTGCTATGAGACGTATGACCGATTTGACGTCTGAACATTTTTCGGTTGACCACAAATTTGACCCTTTACAGCTTAGGGTGTATCTGAAAACTCCCAATGTGACC
>ENA-UEQO01000098-UEQO01000098.1-human-gut-metagenome-genome-assembly--contig:-NODE-98-length-90940-cov-10.307650_pt1 | contig 90940 bp, 64 predicted proteins | sample MGYA00242938_ERZ507940 | MGnify/ENA primary metagenome ERZ507940 (study PRJEB26167, sample SAMN06115517) | human gut metagenome | host: Homo sapiens | place: China:Chongqing | collected 2014-12-03... | reverse complement strand
GTGCTGTATGTGCACGAAAACGGCAAGCTGCCGGTGGTCAACTTCGCGGCGGGCGGCGTGGCTACTCCCGCTGACGCGTCGTTGATGATGCAGCTGGGTGCCGAGGGTGTGTTCGTCGGTTCCGGCATCTTCAAATCCGGCAACCCCGAAAAACGCGCCGCCGCGATCGTGAAAGCGGTGACCAATTTTGAGGATGCCGACCTGATTGCCGAGCTGTCGGAGGATCTGGGCGAAGCGATGGTGGGCATCAACGAGCAGGAAATCGAACTGCTGATGGCGGAAAGAGGAAAATAATTTTTCGCTATTTCACACGAAAGGAGCGGCGGCATGGCCTTTTCCGAAGAGCAACTGGAACGGTATTCCCGCCACTTTGTGCTATCCGAGCTGGGCGTGGCAGGGCAGCAAAAGCTGCTGCACAGCCGGGTGCTGGTGATCGGCGCGGGAGCGCTGGGATCGGCAGCCTCGCTGTATCTGGCTGCCGCCGGTGTGGGGTGTCTGGGCATTGCCGATTATGATCGGGTGGAGCTGTCCAATTTGCAGCGGCAGATTTTGCACCGCACCGATCGGGTGGGTGAACGCAAGGTGGATTCCGCCCGACAGACGCTGCAGGCGCTGAACCCGGATGTCACCGTGCTGCCGCTGGCGCAGCGGATCACACCGGATAATATCACCGGTATCCTCGCCGACTACGACTTTGTTGTGGACGCGACCGACCGGTTTGAAACCAAGTTTTTGATCAACGATGCGTGCGTGCTGGGGCACAAACCCTTTGTCCATGCGGGCATCGTCCGCTTTGCGGGACAGGCGATGACCTATGTTCCCGGACGGGGACCGTGTCTGCGCTGTCTGCTGGAGGATGTGCCCCCGAACACCGTCACCTGTGCGCAGGCGGGCGTGTTGGGGGCAGCCACCGGCGTGCTGGGCAGTATTCAGGCGCTGGAGACGATCAAGTATCTGACCGGCATCGGCGAGCTGCTGACCGGGCGGGTGCTGTATTTTGACGGGCTTACTATGCAAACGCGGGTCAGCCGGTTCCCCCACCCCGCGCCGGATTGTCGGGTGTGCGGCGAACATCCCACCATTCGCGACGTGGTGGAAAACCGCGCCGAATACGAGGTGGCGGGCTGCGCCCGCTGAGAGGAGAGCGCGCATGGACGAAGCCCGCGAGATGAATATCAACGACTATTTGCAACAGCGGTTTGACAACGATCTGCTGGTGGATGTGCGCGACGCGGTGGTGTTCGACTGCGGCAGCATCCCCGGCGCGGTCAATGTGCCGCTGGCGGAGATCCGGCGGCTGTATCAGCTGCCGCGCGACAAAAAGATCTGCGTATTTTGCCAATCCGGCGAAATCAGCCGGAACATGACCGAACTGCTGCTGGACGCGGGATACGACGCGTATCACCTGTCCGGCGGTTATCGCGACTATCTGCGCGCGCAGATCGCCAAGGAGATGGACACATGAGATTTTCTTCGGTACTCACCCTCGCCGATGCCGCCGAGCTGAAAGCGGCAGCCGCGGCACAATGCGCCGCCACGCTGCATTTTCACGATGCGTGCGGCGGACAATCCTTTTCGCTGGATGCCCCCGCCACGCCGGAGCTGCGCGAGCTGGTGACGCAGTTTGCCGCGCAAAAAGGCGGACGCGCGGTGTTTGACAACGACGGCTTGTCCTTTCGCGTGGTTCACCGCGACTAAAGGAGAGGCGTATGCAAAACGAATTTTCCCGCACCCGGCTGCTGCTGGGAAGCGAGGCAATGGACACGCTGACGGGCGCACGGGTAGCCGTATTCGGCATTGGCGGTGTGGGCGGTTACACGGTGGAAGCGCTGGCACGCAGCGGCGTGGGCGCGTTGGATCTGATCGACGACGACCGCGTTTGCCCCACCAACATTAACCGCCAAATCATCGCCACCCACAGCACGCTGGGGCGTTACAAGGTGGATGTGGCTGCCGAGCGGGTGGCGGACATCAACCCGCACGCGGTGGTGCGCACCTACAAGGCATTTTACACCCCCGACACCGCGCACCAATTTGATCTGGCGGCATATGATTATATTGTGGATGCGATCGACACGGTGACCGGCAAGCTGGAGCTGGCGCAGCGCGCGGCAGCGGCGGGCACCCCGCTCATCAGCTCGATGGGCGCGGGCAACAAACTGGACCCCACCGCGTTCGAAGTAGCGGACATCAGCAAAACCTCGGTTTGTCCGCTCGCCAAGGTGATGCGGAAAGAGCTGAAAAAGCGCGGCATCGCCCATTTGAAAGTGGTTTATTCCAAGGAGCCACCGCTCACCCCGGTGGGGGATGCAGGCGATGACCAAAACGGCTCGGTGCGCACCGGTCAACGCCGCCAGACACCGGGCAGCACCGCGTTTGTGCCCTCAGTGGTGGGGCTGATCATCGCGGGCGAGGTCATCAAGGACCTCACCCACACGCACACCCCCGCGTAACCAGATTTTTTCATCAAGGGCAGGAGGGCTGACCATGCTGGCGTTTTTGAAAGCCTACGGCGTGACCATATTGCTGGCGGTGCTGATCGTGGCGCTGCTGTTTTTCGCGATTCGCTACACGCTGCGCCACCGGCACGACGGGTGCGGCGGATGCAGCCATTGCCCCCATGCCAGTGACTGTCACCGGCAGCATACCGACCATTTCTGACTGTGCGCGTACCGTTTGCCTCCCCGATTTCACCATCGGGGAGGCTTTTTATTTTGTAGAATATTGTGCTAGTTTTTTACAAGATACTGCTATCATTTGGGCAGGCAGAGTGCTATACTGAAAGCGGAAAACAGGAGCAGTTTTCCACCGAAAGGAGAGAAAACGGATATGCGTTCAACATGGAAAAAAGTGTTGTCCACTGCATTGTCGCTGTCGCTGTGCGGCTGCGCCATGCTGCCGGCGATGTCCAGCACCGTCAGCGCCGCGACAAAAATCAAAATCGCCTGCGTCGGCGACAGCATCACCGCCGGGTCGCACGCCTCCGGCGCCGCCTTTTATTATCCCACCCAGCTGCAGCAGCTGTTGGGCGACGGATACGAGGTGAAGAATTTTGGCGTGTCGGGCTGTACGCTGATGAATAGTGGCGATCAGCCTTACCAACAGGACACCCATTACAAAGAAAGCCAATCCTTCGCACCCGATTATGTGATCCTGATGCTGGGCACCAACGATGCCAAAACCAGCAACTGGACTCACAAAGCGGATTTTGAAACGGATATGAAAGCGATGATCCAGTCCTATCAGTCGCTGGCGTCCCACCCGACCGTGGTCGTAGCAACCTCGCCGACGGTCGGCGCCACCAACATCGGCATCAGCGATGCGGTGGTGACCGGCGAAGTGGCACCACTGCAGAAAAAAGTGGCGGCGGAGATGAACTGCCCGGTCATCGACATCAACGCGCTGACCAAAAACACCCCCCAAAATTATGCGGATGGTATTCATCCGAACGATGCGGGCTACACCGCCATGGCGAACATGATGGCGGAGGGGCTGCAAGGCGTGTGGTCGGCTACTATCACCCGCTTTGCGGTCAATGGCGCGATCGGCACCATTGACGATGCCGCGAACACCATCACGGTGCTGGTGCCCGCCAATACGGCGCGCACCGCGCTGACACCGGATATTACCGTGGCGAACGGTGCCAAGCTGGATAAATCCGGCACGCAGAATTTCACGAAACCAGTGACCTACACCGTCACCGCGCCGGACGGCAAGACCAGCAAAACCTACACCGTGACGGTGAAAAACCGCGATAAGATTAAAATTGCCTGCATCGGCGACAGCGTTACCGTCGGCGTGGGCAATTCGGGCGGCAAATCCTATCCCGACCAGCTGGAGCAGATGCTGGGCAGCCGCTATTATGAGGTGAAAAACTTCGGTGTGAGCGGTTCGGCGGCGCAAAACAACGCCCACGACCAAAGCCCCGTCGGCGAAACCGCCCATTTCGGTTATCGCACCGCCGAGCTGTTCCCCATCACCCCCGATTGGATGGACAACAGTCGGGTGGTGATCGACAGCGGCGTGGATTTGAACGGCAACCCGGTAACGGTGGACAAATTCTGGGATGCCGGCACCGGCAAATACTGGGCGAAAGAATACACCGTGTACCAGCAAAGCCAGCTGTATCGCGCGGATGTCTACATCATCTCGATGGGCGGCAATGACGCCAAGCCCTGCAACCAGGGCGAGGACAACACCTTTGAGCAGGATTATGTCGATCTGATCCGGGAATACTGCGATCTGCCGTGGCATCCGCTGGTGATTGTCAGCACCTCGCCCGCCATGGTGGAGGGGACTGTCGTGTCCAAAACCATGGATGAAGTGATCGTGCCGTACCAGCGCAAAGCCATTGCTGAGCTGGGGCTGCCGATGGTGGACAGCTACGGCGCTACCGTCGTCGGGCGGGATCGCTTCTTTATTGAGGACGGCGAGCATCTGAACGATGCTGGGTATGAGGCCGTCGCCAAAGTGATGAAACCGGTGGTGCAAAGCACGCTGGCGCAGTTGAACGCATTCAGTGTGGACAACGGCGCCAACCGCACTGCAACGGCCGGGGTGATCGACCAGTCGGCGAACACCGTGTCGCTGACGGTGCCCGCCGGGGTGAACATCAACGCGCTCACCCCTGCTCTCTCGTTGGAGCCGGGCGCGACCTACACCCCCTCCGGCGCGCAGAACTTCATACGGCCGGTGACCTACACCATCACCGGCGCGGACGGTTCCACCCGCGCCTACAAAGTAACGGTGAAGCAGCTGCCCAAGCGCAAGCTCGCCTGTGTCGGCGACAGTCTGGCAGTCGAGCCCGAATTCCTCGCCGATTTGGAGAGCTTTTTGGGCGGCGGCTATGATATCGGTCGGTTTGGCGTGAACAGCACCACCGTTCAGATCGACGGTCAAAAGGAAACCGGCGACAAACGCGGCGCGTACATCTACCACCCCGAATATCAGCAGAGTTTGGAGTATAATCCCGATGTGGTGTTGTTGCTGATGGGGTCCAACGACTCGAAGCAAGGCGCCGGCAAAACCCAAAGCGGGTACGATCTGGTGACCAACTGGAAAGCCGGCAGCGCCCAAAATTATGAGCGCGATCTCACCGCGCTGATCACCTCGTATCAGGACATCGGCGCCACGGTGATCCTCGCCACCGCCCCCTCTGGGGTAGAAACGCCGGATAATTGGGGCGTGAAGCCGGACATTGTCAACAACCAGATCGTGCCGATCCAACGCAAGGTGGCGGACAAGACCGGATGCTTCCTGGTGGACTTTAACGCGGCGACCAAGGGTCACGAAAGCGAGCTGCTGAGCGGCGACGGTGACCACCCCAATTTTGAGGGCTACTATCTGCTCGCCAGCCTGTATTACACCAACATCCAGGACTATACGGCGGCGATCAACGGGTTTGCCATTGACGACCACACCGGTGTTATCAGCCAAGTGGACAAGACCGTTCATGTGACCGTGCCGGACGGCACCGATCTGACCGCGCTGACCCCGGCGGTCACGCTGGCGGCGGGCGCGCAATGCGACCGCACGGGCACCCAGAATTTCGGTCGACCGCTCACTTACACCGTGACCAGCGCGGGCGGCTGGGTATCCGCCTACGCCGTGGCGGTCACTTCTCCCTCGGGCGTGACGCTGTCCAAAATTGAGATGCAAACCCCGCCGGACAAAGCGACGTATCTGGTGGGCGACCGGTTGGATACCACCGGCGCTGCCATTCTTGCTACCTACACCGACGGCACCCAAAAGGAAGTGCCGGTGACGGCGGATATGGTGAGCGGCTACGACTGGCTGAAGGCCGCCAAGCAAACGCTCACCGTAAGCTTCGAGGGCAAGACCACCACCTTTACCGTGCAGGTCAACCCCTACGGCTTACTCGGCAGTTTCTCCGCGATGAGCGGCAAATTCCGGGTGTTGAACAACGGCGACAGCTTGCTGTACGCCGACTGGAAATGGGCGGATCAGGAAAAGATCGACCTGTCCGGTTACGGCGACCGCTCCACCCTCAGCTTGGAGCTGGACATCGCGTTCGGTTCCAGCCAGAATGTGGACGCCACCAAAATGTGCCGCGAGCTGGTCATCAAGCTGCGCTCCGACGAATTGGACGGCGAAAACAACTGCGGCTGGAACCTGAACCCGCAGACCCAATTCGCGGGACAATCGGCGTTTCATGTGTCCATTCCGCTGAACAAAACGCCCACCAACAAAACCGGCAATATGGATTGGGCAACCACCGGCCGCATCATCATCCAAGGCTTTATGCCGGACAGCTATGCGCCCAATTCCATCGACCACTACATGGATATTTCCAACGTGTATATTGTGGATAACAGCCAGAAGCCGGACACCTCCACCGTGGATCTGGCGGAGCTAAACGCTGCGATCGCCGCCACCGATACGGTGGACGAGCTGTCGATGTATACGCCCGAAACCGCGAAAGCCTTTGAACAGTCGCTGACGCTCGCCAAAGCGTATCTCAGCAATCCCTACGCCACGCAGGAAGCGGTGAACGCAGCGGCGAGCGAGCTGGTCGCTGCGCAGCAGGCGCTGGCAGCCAAGACGATCCTCTCCGGCGATGTGGATGAAAATGGCCGCATTGACGCGGTGGACGCGTTGCTGACGCTGCAAGCCGCCGCCCAAAAGGTGACGCTCACCAAAGCGCAGACCATTGCCGCTGATGTAGACGGCGAAGCGGGTGTGAGCGCAGCGGATGCGTTGCTCATTTTGAAACGCGCTACCGGCGCGATCGGCACCTTCCCCGGCGAAAAAGCATAACTTTCTTTCCATAGCATCCATTCTTTGATGAATCCTGCCCTTGCCGTTCGTGGCGAGGGCAGGATTTTATTTTTACAAGATTGTGCTAATTTCGTATAAGATATTCCTATTCTTCCCGCCGAAATCGTGCTACACTTTACATGGAAACCGTATAGGTTTTGAAAAGGAAGGGAGAGAACGATTCGATGCGTTCAACATGGAAGAAACTAGTATCCACCGCCCTGTCGCTGGCGTTGTGTGGCACCGCTGTGCTGCCGATGTTCAGCGGCACCGCCAGCGCCGAGGCAAAAATCAAAATCGCCTGCGTTGGCGACAGCATCACTGCCGGTGTCGGCAGTCAAAACGGCCAATCCTATCCCACCCAGCTGCAAGCGTTGCTGGGCAGCAAGTACGAGGTGAAAAACTTCGGCTACAGCGGCTCCACTGCACAGGATGACGGCGTGGACGGCACCAGCCCGCATGGCTATCGTACCACCGCCGGTTATTACCAAAACAGCTTGAATTACGGCGCCGATATCGTCATCATCATGCTCGGCACCAACGATTCTAAGGATGCCAACTGGAAAGGCGGTGCCAACCACTATGAGCGCGATCTGCGCGCGCTGATCGACGATTACCGCACGCAGCCGCAGCAGCCGACGGTGCTGATTGCCACCTCCCCCACCGTGAAATCCACCAGCTGGACCATCAACGATGCGGTCGTCACCGGTGAAATTGCGCCGTTGCAGCGCCGCGTCGCCGCGGAACTGGGGCTGGGGCTGATCGACATGAACGAGGTAACCAAAGGACACCCCGACTACTACAGCGACGGCGTGCATCTGAACAACGACGGCTACGCCGTGGCAGCGGCTGCGATGCAAAAAGGTGTGCAGCAAGCGGTCACCCGGATTCGTCGGTTTGCCGTGTCAAACGCCACCGATCGCGCCGACACCAACGCCGCATCAAAAATGAAAATCGCCTGCGTCGGCGACAGCATCACCGCTGTGTCTGTGGACAGCAATGGTGTACGGCACAGCTATATTCCTTATTTGCAAGAGTCGCTGGGCGACAACTATGAAGTAGGCAACTTTGGCAATTCCGGCAAAACGCTTCTAAAAGACAGTGCCAACGGTAACGGTTATACACTGACCGATACGTACCAGAAAAGTTTGGCGTTTAAGCCGGATATAGTGACCATTATGCTGGGCACCAACGATTCCAAGGCCGAAAACTGGACACGCCTTGGTGATCAATACGAACGGGAGTTGCGCGCATTGGTGCAGACATATCGCGACTTGCCCTCTCATCCGGTCGTGTATCTGGCCACCTCCCCCACGGCTCATTCCACCGCCCACGGGATTCAAGAAACGGTTTTGCACAACGAGATTGCACCCCTTCAGCGCAAGGTTGCCGCCGATTTGGGCTGTCCGTTGGTCGAGGTGCACAACGCCACCAAGGATGCCGCGGATAAATTTTGGGACGGCATTCACCCCACCGAGGACGGTTGCGTGCTGTTAGGCAGCATTTTTGCCGAAAAAATCAAAAATAAGGTCACCGGTGTGATTGACGAGAACGCCAGCACCATCGCGCTGACGCTGGCACCCGGCACCAATCTGACCGCGCTTGCCCCCACCCTGACTCTGGCAAAGGGCGCGACCTACACCCCCACCGGCGCACAGGATTTCACCAAGCCGGTGACCTACACCGTCACCGCTGCCGACGGCACCACCACCCGCGCCTACACCGTGACGGCGAAGGTGCTGCCGAATGTGAAGATCGCCTGCGTCGGCGACAGCATGACCCAAGCCGAAACCTACCCGAACGCGCTGGAAGCTGCCTTGGGTAACGGGTATGAAGTTGGTCGCTTTGGCCGCAACAGCACCACAGCGCAGCAGGATGGACTCAAGGAAAATGGCGCCAACCCCGTATCCGGCGCGTACATCAACAGCGACCAATACAAGCCCAGCCTGGCGTTTGGCGCCAACATCGTGGTTATTATGATCGGCGCCAACGATTCCAAGCAGGGCGATGGACAAACCTACAACGGGCACAAGCTGGTGACCAACTGGAAAGCCGACAGCCCGCAAAACTACGAGCGCGACCTGAAGGCGCTGGTCAAATCCTATCAGGATCTGGACACCCACCCCACCATTATCTTGGCGACCTCGCCCTCCGGCTACGCCACGCCGGGCAACTGGGCGGCGCGGCCGGAAATTGTCAATGCCGAAATCACCCCCATCCAGCGCAAGGTGGCGGCGGATATGGGTTGCTTCCTCGTGGACTTTAACAAAATGACCCAAGGCAAAGAGTCCACGTATATCGGCGGCGATGGGCTGCATCCCAACACCGCCGGCTATCAGCTGCTGGCGCACGAAGTGTACAAGTGTGTGCAAGGCGTGCAGGCGGCGATCACCAGCTTCTCCATCGGTGAGTATCCCGCGGTGATCAGCCAGATCGACAAAACGATTCATGTCACCGTGCCGGACGGCACCGATCTGACCGCGCTCACCCCCACCCTGACGCTGTCTGATGGCGCGCAGTGCAACCGCACCGGTGCCCAGAATTTTAGCGCGCCGCTCACCTACACCGTGACCGGTGCGAACGGCTGGGTCACCGACTATGCTGTGTCGGTAACCTCCCCCTCCGGCGTGGCGGTGTATAAGCTGGAAATGAAGAGCCAGCCGGAAAAAACCACCTATCTGCTGGGCGAGGCATTGGACACCACCGGTGCCGCGATCGACGCGATCTACACCGACGGCACACGCAAGACTGTAGCGGTAACCGCCGATATGGTGAGCGGTTACGACTGGTTAAGCGCCACCAAGCAGGAGCTGACCGTAAGCTACGAGGGCAAAACCACCACCTTTACCGTGCAGGTCAATCCCTATGGATTGCTGGGCACCTTCTCCACGATGAGCGGCAAACACACCGTATTGAAGGACGGCGAAGGATATCTGTATGCCAACTGGAAAAACGCCGACACCCCAACGATCGACCTGTCCGGTTACGGCGACCGCTCCACGGTGCAGCTGGAGCTGGATATACAGTTTGATTCGGAAAATCCGGATGTGGACCCCGCCAAGATGTGGCAAGGGCTGACGGTCAAGCTGCGTTCCGCCGAGGTGAAGGATAAAGAAGGCGACCCCGATCTGAAAATCAACGGCGGCAACTACGATTCCAACTCCGAACACAACTATGGTTGGGATTTGAAAGTCGGCTCGCTGAACAAAACCGACCCGCTGGGCAACCAATCGGCGGTGCAGTTCACCTCTGTCGACGGCGGCAAAACGGTGCATATTGCCATCCCGCTGAATACCCGCCAAACCAACAAGCGCGGTCTTATGGACTGGGCAACGGTGAACCGCATTATCGTCACCAGTCCCCTGTACAACGAGTACAAAACCGGTTCGATCCAGCACAGCATGAGCATCTCCAATGTGCGGATCGTGGACACCACCCAAACGCCCGCTACGCCGGATGTGACCGCGCTGCAAGCCGCGGTGGACACGGCGAATGCAATCGACGATTTCTCGCTGTATACCCCCGAAAGCGTGAAAACCTTTGAGCAGGCGCTGACGCTCGCCAAAGCGTATCTCAGCAACCCCTACGCCACGCAGGAAGCGGTGAACGCAGCGGCGAGCGAGCTGACCGCTGCGCAGCAGGCGCTGGCAGCCAAAGCCATCACCTCCGGCGATGTGGACGAAAATGGCCGCATTGACACGGTGGACGCGCTGCTGACGCTGCAAGCTGCCGCCGACAAGGTGACGCTCACCAAAGCGCAGACCATTGCCGCCGATGTAGACGGCGAAGCGGGTGTGAGCGCAGCGGATGCGCTGCTCATTTTGAAACGCGCTACCGGCGCGATTGACACCTTCCCCGGCGAAAAAGCGTAATTGTTCCAAGCCAACCTCCCCGCTGTTGCCCGATGGGTAACGGCGGGGATTTCCTTTATAAGATTGTGCTATATTTATATCAGAAAATGCTATCTATTTTGACTGAATCGTGCTATACTTTGGTTGGAGAAAGTGCTGCAAGGCACTGAAAGGAGAGATAATCTATGCGCGTTCCCTGGAGAAAAGTTGTATCCACTATTTTATCGCTGTCGCTGTGCGGCTGTGCGATGCTGCCGGCGATGACCGGCACCGTCAGCGCCGCGACAAAAATCAAGATCGCCTGTGTCGGCGACAGCATCACCGCCGGTTCGCAAGCGTCCAGCGCGGCGTTCCATTATCCCACCCAGCTGCAGCAGCTGTTGGGCGACGGATACGAGGTGAAGAATTTTGGTGTGTCCGGCCGCACGCTGATGAGCAGCGGCGACAACCCCTATGTAAAAGAAAAGCAATACACCGACAGCCAGAATTTCGCACCGGATTATGTGATCCTGATGCTGGGCACCAACGATGCCAAAACCAGCAACTGGACCCACAAAGCGGATTTTGAAGCGGATATGAAAGCGATGATCACGGCTTACCGTGCGCTCGCGTCCCACCCGACGGTGATCGTGGCGACCTCGCCGACGGTCGGTGCCACCAACATCACCATTGCCGACGCGGTGGTGACCGGCGAAGTGGTGCCGCTGCAGAAAAAAGTGGCGGCGGAAATGGGCTGCCCGGTCATCGATATCAACGCGCTGACCAAAAACGCGCCTCAAAATTATGCCGACGGTATCCACCCGAACGATGCGGGCTACACCGCCATGGCGAAGATGATGTATGAGGGGCTGCAGGGTGTGTGGTCGGCTGCCATCACCCGCTTTGTGGTGAAAGGCGCGGTCGGCACCATCGACGATACCGCAAGCACCATCACCGTGCTGGTGCCCGCCGACACGGCGCTCACCGCGCTGACGCCGGATATCACGGTAGCGAACGGTGCGAAGCTGGACAAATCCGGCGCGCAAAATTTCACGAAACCGGTGACCTACACCGTCACCTCGCCGGACGGTAAGGCCAGCAAGACCTACACCGTGACGGTGAAAAATCGCGATAAGATCAAAATTGCCTGCATCGGTGACAGCGTCACCGTTGGCGTGGGCGGCACCTCTTACCCCACCCAACTGCAAGCCAAGTTAGGCAGCCGTTACGAAGTCACCAACTTCGGTATGAGCGGTTCGACCGCCCAGAACAACGGTCACAACGAATCGGCGGCGGACAAAGCCCATTACGGCTATCGCACTGCCGAGCTGTATCCCATCACCCCCAACTGGATGGATGCCAACCGCGTGGTGATCGACAGCGGCGTGGACGCGGACGGCAACCCGGTGACGGTGGAAAAATACTGGGATGCCGAAACGGGCAAATACTGGGCAAAGGATTACACCGTGTATCAGCAAAGCCAGCTGTACCACGCGGATATGTACATCATCGCCATCGGCGGCAACGACGCCAAGCGCTGCAACTGGACCGCGGATAACACTTTCCGCGAGGATTACCGCGCGCTGATCGAAGAATACCGGAACCTGCCGTGGCACCCGCTGGTGCTCATCGGCACCTCCCCCGCCATGGCCGGACATGTCAACTTTGACAACGACGCGCTGGAAAACGAGATCGTGCCCTGCCAGCGCCAGACGGCGGCGGAGCTCGGCTTGCCGTTTGCGGAAACCTATCTGCCGACCAAAGCCGGTGCCAAGGATTATTTCATCGAGGACGGTGTGCATCTGAACACCACCGGTTACGGCGTGATCGCCTCGGTGTATGACTCCGTCGTGCGCGACGCGTTCGCACAGCTGAACGCATTCAGCGTGGATAACGGCGCCAACCGCGCGGCGACCGCCGGTGTGATCGACCAGACGGCGAACACCGTGTCACTGACTCTGCCCGCGGGCACCGACATCACCGCGCTGACCCCCACTTTGTCGCTGGAGCCGGGCGCAAGCTACACCCCCACCGGAGCACAGAATTTCACGAAACCGGTGACCTACACCATCACCGGCGCAAACGGTTCCACCCGCGCGTACACCGTAACGGTGAACCAGCTGCCCCGCGTGAAGGTCGCCTGTGTCGGCGACAGCCTGACCGCGCAGGAGGTGTATCCGAAGCAGCTGGAAGAATTTTTGGGCGACGGCTACGAGGTCGGTCATTTCGGTGTCAACAGCACCACCGCCCAAAAGGACGGCCTTAAAGAAAACGGCGATAATCCAGCTTCCGGCGCGTATATCAATCATCCGCAATATCAGCAGAGCCTGGACTTCAAGCCGGATATTGTACTGTTGACGCTGGGCTCCAACGACTCGAAACAGGGCGTCGGCAGCCAGAGCGGGCACAAGCTGGTGACCAACTGGAAAGCCGACAGCCCGCAAAATTACGAGCGCGACTTGAAAGAGCTGATCGCGTCCTACCAGGCGATCGGCGCCACGGTGATCTTCGGCACCTCGCCCTCCGGCTATCTCACCGCGGGCAACTGGGGCGCCAAACCGGATATTGTCAACAACCAGATCGCGCCGATCCAGCGCAAGGTGGCGGCGGAGATGGGCTGTTTCCTGACCGATTTCAACAAGCTGACCCAAGGCAAGGAAACCGCATTGATCGGCGGCGACGGATTGCATCCCAATTTTAACGGCTACTATCTGCTCGCCAACCAGCATTACATCAACATTCAAAATGTGCAGGCGGCGATCACCGGTTTTGCGGTCAATGACCAGACCGGCCGCATCAGCCAGATCGACAAAGAAATTCACACCATTGTGCCGGACGGCACCGATCTGACCGCGTTGACCCCCACGGTCACGCTGGCGGAGGGCGCACAATGCGACCGCGCGGGCAAGCAAAATTTCGGTCAGCCGCTCCCCTACACGGTGACCAGTGCGGGCGGTTGGGTATCCACCTACACCGTGACGGTCACCTCCCCCTCGGGCGTGACGCTGTCCAAAATCGAGATGCAGACCCTGCCGGACAAGACCACCTATCTGCTGGGTGACCGGTTGGACACCACCGGCGCGACCATTCTCGCCACCTACACCGACGGCACCCAAAAGGTGGTACCGGTGACCAGCGATATGGTGAGCGGATACGACTGGCTGAAAGCCGCCAAACAAACGCTCACCGTGAGCTATGAAGGCAAAACCACCACCTTCACGGTACAGGTGAATCCCTACGGATTGCTCGGCACCTTCTCCGCGATGAGCGGCAAGTTCCGGGTGCTGAAAAACGGCGACGGCTTGCTGTATGCCGACTGGAAATGGGCGGATCAAAACCCCATCGACTTGTCCGGTTATGGCGATCGCTCCACCCTCAGTTTGGAGCTGGACATCGCGTTTGGTTCGGACAACGAAGCCATCGACACAACCGCCATGTGGAGCCAACTGGTCATCAAGCTGCGTTCCGCCGAGCTGAACGGCGAAAACAACTGCGGTTGGAACCTGTTCTCCAGCAATATGGATCCCACGATCATTTCCGGCGACAAACAAAAGCTCCATGTGTCCATTCCGCTGAACAAAACACCCACCAACAAAACCGGCAATATGGACTGGGCGACCACCGGCCGCATTATTATCCAAGGCTTTATGTTCGATAACTACAAAACCAACTCCATCGACCACTATATGGATATTGCCAATGTGTATATCGTGGACAACAGCCAGAAACCGGATACCTCAAATGTGGATTTGGCGGAGCTGAACGCCGCGATTGCCGCCACCGATACAGTGGATGAGCTGTCGATGTACACCCCCGAAACCGTGAAAGCCTTTGAGCAAGCGCTGGCGCTCGCCAAAGCGTATCTCAACAACCCCTATGCCACGCAGGAGGCGGTGAACACGGCGGCGAGCGAGCTGACCGCCGCACAGCAGGCGCTGGCAGCCAAGACGATCCTCTCCGGCGATGTGGACGAAAATAGCCGCATTGACGCAGTGGATGCGCTGTTGACACTGCAAACCGCCGCCGAAAAGGTAACGCTCACCAAAGCGCAGACCATTGCCGCCGATGTGGACGGCACCGCCGGCATAACCGCGGCGGATGCGCTGCTCATTTTGAAACACGCCACCGGACAAACCACTGCCTTTCCCGGTGACAGAGCATAAACCGGACAAACGGTGACAATCTAACCATACCCGCGGGATACGCCACCGATGGCGTATCCCGCGCCTTTATTTGAGCCAAAGGAGTGATGCCCCATGTCCACATTTTCGCTGATATATGAGGTGGTGCGGCAGATTCCGCCCGGAAAAGTCGCCACCTACGGCCAGATCGCCTGTATGGCGGGCAACCCGCGCTGGTCGCGGGTAGTGGGATATGCGCTGCATGTCAACCCCGATCCGGAGCATATTCCCTGTTTTCGGGTGGTGAACCGCAAGGGCGAGGTGTCGTCCGCCTTCGCGTTCGGTGGCGGCAATCGCCAGCGCGAGCTGCTGGCGGCAGAGGGGATTCCCTTTTTGCCGGATGGGCGGGTGGATTTGTCCCGCTGCTGTTGGGACGGACGCTGACCGCATACTCTGCTATCCCGGCGGGCATACTAGACACAGTTTCAAACGAGGGGAGCTGTGTCAATGAATCGTCAAAAAATTCGCGTGGTACAATACGGCTGCGGCAAAATGAGCCGCTATATTCTGCGGTATCTGCACGAAAAGGGCACCGAGATCGTGGGCGCGATCGATGTGGATCCCGCTATCGTCGGGCAGGATGTCGGGCTTTACGCCGGATTGGACGCCCCGCTGGGGATCACCATCGACAGCGATGCGGACAAGGTGCTGGACGGGTGCGACCCCGACATTGTGGTGATGACGCTGTTCAGCTTTATGTCGGATATGCAGCCGCATCTGGAACGCTGCGCGCGGCGGGGACTGTCGGTCATCACCACCTGTGAGGAAGCCATTTACCCCTGGACCACCAGCGCTGCGCTGACCAACCGGCTGGACAAGCTGGCCAAAGAAACCGGCTGCACCATTGTGGGATCGGGGATGCAGGACATTTTCTGGATCAACCTGATCGGCTGTGTGGCGGGCGGGGTACACCGCATTGACCGCATTGAAGGCGCGGTGAGCTATAATGTGGAGGATTACGGCCTGGCACTCGCCAAAGCGCACGGCGTGGGACTGACGGCGGAGGAATTTGAGCAGCAGCTCGCCCACCCCGACACGCTGGAACCCAGCTATGTCTGGAACTCCAACGAAGCGCTGTGCAACCGGATGGGATGGAGCATCCGCGCGCAAACGCAGCGGTGCGTCCCCTATTTCCATCAGCAGGATGTATATTCCGCCACGCTGGGCGAAACCATCCCCGCCGGGCGCTGCATCGGTATGAGCGCGGTGGTGACCACCGAAACCTTTCAAGGTCCGGTCATCGAAACCCAGTGCATCGGCAAGGTATACGGCCCCGATGACGGCGATATGTGCGACTGGAAGATCGTTGGCGAACCGGACACCACCTTTTTCGTGCAAAAGCCCGCCACGGTGGAGCATACCTGCGCCACCATTGTCAACCGCATTCCCACCGTGCTGCGCGCACCGGCGGGCTATATCACCGCCGAAAAGCTGGACACGCTGGACTATCTCGCCTACCCGATGCGGCACGAGGACTGGTATTATTAAATAGAAACAAATAACAGCAGGCGCCGCTCCCCGAAAAAGGGAGCGACGCCTGTTTTCTCTTTTCAATAAGATTATTGGCTCATATAGAGCAGCTTGGGCAGCACCAGCTGAATCCGCCCCTATTCAGCGGCGCGTTTGCCACCTTGGAACAAAGCGTTGAACACAAGGCTGGCGACCAGCATCGCCGCCGCTATGCCAATCCATCCAAACCCCATGGAATACAGCGGGAGCTTATGGAGCAGCTGCCCCACTACACCGAGGGGAATCTGCGCCTTGTCAAGAGCATAGAGTACGCTAACCACCGCCGTTCCCGCCACCGTCAAAGGATAGGCAAACCGGTTGTTTTTCCAAAGCCGGTGACTAAGCCCCAACAGAATCAGCACAATGGATACCGGATAAATCGCGTTCAACACCGGAATGGAAATATTCAAAATCATATTTAACCCCAGATTGCACACCAAAAAAGAGAAAAACACGAGGATACACACCCATTTTCGGTAGGATACCTTTTGAAAAAGGGTGGAGAAATATTGCGAAATGGAGTTGATAAGTCCCACGCAAGTGGTCAAACACGCCAATGTGAAGATGGCCGCCAGCAACACAGCGCCCACATTTCCAAACACCTGGTACACGATGCAGCGCAGTGTCCAAGCACCGTTTTCCTGTACCTCATAGACACCGGAGCTGCACATACCCATATACGACAGCATGATATACACCAACGCCAAAATGGTTCCGGCGAAAACGCCAGCCAACACCGTATAGTGCATTTTACTCCGCTTCTCCTGCAGCCCAAAGGAACCAAGCGTTGTAGAAATAACCAGTCCGAAGTTCAAAGCGGCAATGGTATCCATGGTGTTGTAGCCCTCGGAAAATCCCGTAAGAAAAGGCGCTTGCTGATAGGCTTCCTGTGCCGGAGCGATCTGCGTTTTGCCGCGAAACAGGAAGCAGACAAACAACAGTGCCAACAGAAAAAGCAGCGCCGGGGTCAATCCCCGACCGATCCGGTCCACCAGCCGACCGGGATTCAGGCACAGCCACAAAGCAATCAGGAAAAACACCAGCGAATACACCGCCATCCAAAGAGCTGTGTTGGCACCCTTTGGCAAATAGGGTGCTACCGCCATCTCAAACGGAACAGATGCCGCACGGGGTATTCCCAATCCGGGACCTATGGAGAGATAAATCAGCAGCGTGAACACCAGCGCAAAGCGCTTACCTACCTGCTGCCCCAGGCGTTCCAAGCCATCGAATTGCGCCACCACTACCACGCCCAGCACCGGAAGAATAACCGCTGTTGCCAAAAACCCAGCCATGGCCGGAACGGTATGGGACCCGGCGTTTTGTCCCAAAAACGGCGGAAAGATCAGGTTTCCCGCTCCAAAGAAAAGCGCAAACAGCATCACGCTAATAACCGCCATGTTCTTTTTTCCCAGTTTCATATACTTCTCCTTCCTTTTTAACACAAAAGGAAATTGACCCACAAGCCCGAAAAGACCTATGAGTCAATGGTTGGTGCGGGGGATGGGACTTGAACCCACACTCCGAAGAACCGGCTCCTAAGACCGGCGCGTCTGCCATTCCGCCACCCCCGCAGGTGACTTTATGTGCCCCAGTATACCACACCATGTGGTCAAATGCAACCGATTTGTGCACGCAGCGTACTCGGCGGGGCAAAAGTGCCATATTGGTTTAGACAATACCCCCAGAAACCATCCGGCATATTCAGCAAAATCCCCGCTATCTTTTGGTTGCCGGTCAAATTCACGCATGATATACTTAAAAAAGCGATATTTCAGTCAGACATTGCGCGTAAAGAAGGAGGAAAAGACATGCAAAAGAACAAGGGAGCCAGACGATCCATCGCCTGGCTCAGCAGTCTGTTGTTGCTGCTGACCATGCTGACGCCGTTTTCGGCGCTGGCGGACAGCAACACCGACGGCTATGAGGAGGTCTTGCGCTTTTCGGCGTTTGAAAAGACCTTTACATCCGGTCAGATCGGCGACAACATTTACGCCGACTGGACCAAAGGTGACCAAACGCCCAAAGATGTGACCGATGGGCACAAGATGAAAAACCTGCGGCTGCAGCTGAAATTCACGCTGACCCAGCCGGAGGGCAACAAGGAGATGTCCACCACCTGGAACAAGCTCGGCTATCTGAAGCTGCGGTCGAGCGATGATCCGGGCGAAAACAACTACGGTTGGATGGTATCCTCCAAATCCGGCAGCCCGATGCGGATGCATACCGGCGAAAACGAGCTGCTGATCCCGCTGCTGGACACCGCGAGCAACGATTATGAGTTGACCCGCACCGGCACGATGGATTGGACAAAAGTGGATCGCATCCTGTTTGTTTTGTCCGGCAAGGATATGAAAAAAGGCGTGGCGGATCACAGTATGACCGTCACCTATGCCGCCATTGTGGATGTGGGCGAACAGCCGGATCCGGTGGAAACCGTTAGCATGCCGACGCTGTTTGCCAACAAGATGATGTTCCAGCAAAACCAGCCGATGAAGCTTTGGGGCAGCGGGAACGCGGGCGAAAGCGTGGAAGTGGCGCTGTACAAACAAGGGGAAACCGCAGCGCTGCAAACCAAAACCGCCACGGTGGACGCGGACGGCAGCTGGAGCCTGGAGCTGGACGGCCGCGCGGCGAGCTACCAGAAATACAACATCGCCGTATCGATGAAAGATGCCGCCGGCAAGGTGACCAAAAGCCGTACGCTGTCGGATGTGCTGATCGGCGAGGTATGGGTCGCGGCCGGTCAATCCAACATGGCGCTGCCGGTCAGCAACGACCTGTACGCGGACGAATACGCGGCAGCGGCGGACAACGACAACATCCGCCTGTTTTTGGAGCCGACGTATCCCACCGGTGAGAAAACCGAGCAGCCGCTGGAACCCGCCACCGATATTCCCGGTGCCTACTGGGGCACCGGCGCGGATGACGGCGATGTGATGGCGGTATCGTCGGTCGGCTACCATTTCGCGGTGGCGATGCAGAAAAAGCTGGATGTCCCGTTCGGACTGCTGTACACCCCCGTGGGCGGTTCGGTGATCGAAGCGTGGATCCCGCGCGATGCGATCGACAAGGACGCCGAATACAAAGCCTTTTTGAAGAGCCGCAACAAATATTGCGACGAAAACAACTGGCCGGCACAGGGCAACCGGATGTCGGCACTGTACAACCAGAAGATCGGCGCGCTGACCGGCTACCATGTGGCGGGCACCATCTGGTACCAGGGCGAAAGCAACCAGGACGAGCCGGATATGTACGGTCACGCACTGACGCTGATGCGCGACGCATGGAACGAGGTGTTCGGCTACACCACCGGTACCAACGATATGCCGTTTGTGTTCACCACGGTACAGCCGTGGATCACCCATCTGGAGGATCCCCAGTATCTGGCGTATCTCGCCGAGGGTATGTATGACGGCTGGAAAGCCAACGAACAGCGCAACATGTCGATGATCACGCTGTATGATCTGCCGCTGTACTTCCTGGATCGCAACGGCAACTCGTCCGACCCCATCCACCCGCGCGACAAAAAGCCGGTGGGCGAGCGGTTTGCAACGGCGGCGTTCAACATGGTATACAATGACACGGCGACCGAATACACTGCACCGGTGTACCAAAGCCACAAGGCGGTGGATCTGGACGGCGACGGCATCAATGACGCCATCGATGTCACCTTTGACCATGTGGGCGACGGCTTGCAGGTCATCAACACCGCCTATACCGGCGCGTTCGGCGTGAGCCACGACGACGGTTTGGGCGTGATCAGCGAAACGGACGATCTCCACGGCTTCGCGATTGCCGGTACCGGCGGCGTGTATGTGGACGCCAAAGCAAAGATCACCGGCAAAAACACGGTGCGGGTTTGGAGCAACGGACTGAAAAACCCCGCCAATGTCACCTATAACTTCTACACCTATTATACCGGCGGCAATCTGAAGAACTCCTCCGACATTCCGGCGGTGCCGTTCCGCACCGACCGCTCGGCGACCGCCAGCTACTTTAATGCGCAGGATTGGCGCTATGCGGACGCGAATGTGTGGACCTGCTTCCCCAAAGAGGTCAACGGCAGCACCCTGAACTGGGCGGATTTCCTGGATTCTTGGGTCAGCGGAGCGATCTCCGGGGTCAAAGCGGATTGGTCGTATGACAAAGATGTGAAAGCCGAAGGCCGCGCCTCGGTCAAAGTGACCTACACGCCGGATGACAGCGGTGTGGTGGGCATTGGCCCGGTGATGGGTCGGTTGAATGTCACCAACCAGTTCGACAACTTCGATACCATCGCTGTGGCGGTGAAAAACGCCGATGCACGCGAAAAACAGCTGTCGCTGCTGCTGCGCGCGAGCGGCAAAACCTACACCGCGGCGCTGGTGAACAACTTTGAAGCCACCGACAAAACCACCGCGACGGTACCGGCTTCCGGCGATTTTGCCACCTACACCTTCAGTCTGCGGCATCTGACCGATGAAAACGGCAAGCTGCTGACCGATACCGATGCGCTGCTGCAAAATATCGAGCAGCTGCAGTTCACCTTTGCCGACAACAAAGCCGGCACCGTGTATGTGGACGATGTGCAGTTTGGTTTTCTGTACGACGCAAATGTAGACAAAACCGCGCTGCAGCGCGAGATGAACTGGGGCGTGAACGAGGCGCTGTACACGGCGGCATCGCTGGACGCGTACAAAGCCGCGCTGGAGCAGGCCGAGGCGGTAGCGAACGACCCGGTCGCGACCCAGAGCCAGGTCACCCGCATGGCGAAAACGCTGAAAGAAGCGCGCCTGTCGCTGGTGGAAACCCATGTGGTCACCACCTTCTCTGCGTTTGAGAAGACCTATGCTGTCGGCGATCGCGGCATGCAAAATCTGTACGCCGACTGGACCCAGTCGGATATTTCGCCGCTGGATCTGACCCAATACGATATGAGCCAGCTGCGGCTGCAGATCAAATTCACCCTGACCAAACCGGACGATATCGAAGAAACCGCCGATTTGTTCAATCATTACGGCTTTATCAAGCTGCGCTCGCTGGATACCCCCAGCGAAAACAACTACGGCTGGCAGTTCACCACCGCCGCCAACAACCCGATCAAGCTGCACAGCGGCGAAAACGAGCTGTCTATCCCGCTGGTCAACCAAAGCGGTGACGGATACACCGTTTTGCGCACCGGCAATATGGATTGGTCGCAGGTCAACCGTATCATCATGATGATCAGCAACGATGTAATGAAAGGGCGCGACGGTGAATTCTCGCTGGAAATCACCGATGCGAAGATCGTCAATCTGGCAGAGGCTGCCCCCTATCGCACCAATCTGAAAAACCTGATCGACCAGTCGGTGGACACCACCGGCGATGAGCAGGCAGTGGCGGCGTATACCCGCGCCAAAGCCAGCGCCCAGACGGTGTATGACGACGAGATGGCATCGCTCACCGCGATCGAGGCGGCTGCCTCGACCTTGAAAACCGCGATCGACGTGCTGAACGGCAAGAGCTTTACGGCGGCGGACAAATCCGCGCTGCAGGCTCTTGTGAACACCACGGTGGAGCAAAACAAATACACCGCTGCCAGCTATCGCGTGTATGCGAAAGCACTCGCGGCAGCGAAAGCGGTGCTGGACAACGATTACGCCTCGAAGGCGGTTGTGGACGATGCACTGGATACGCTGCAGCAGGCGGTGGCCGGTTTGCTGGAAGCGCAGCCGGTGGACACCACCGAGCTGACGGCGCTGGTCAACGAAGATCTGGATTTGACGCCGTATACCGATGCGTCCGCGAACAACTATCGCGAAGCGCTGTCGGCCGGCCGTGCGGTACTGGAGGGCACCCCCTCGCAAGCACAGGTGGATAACGCCATCAAGGCGATCAAAGCCGCAAAAGAGGCGCTGAAAGAGAAGCAAAACGGTGATCCCACCGATATTCGCGTCACCTTCTCCGGCACCAACAACACCTATGACAAGTTGCTGTACGGCTGGCAGTTCTACACCGACTGGAAAGTGGGTGACGGACTGTCTGCCTCCACCACGACGGGCGGCGGCGCCAACCTGTCGGGTACCGCCGTCAACGGCGCCAACCGCAACCTGTCGCTGCAGGTCGATGTGACCTTCAAAGCGCTGAAAGACGGCGTGGATCTCGCCACTAGCTGGAAACAGATGGGCCTGCGGCTGCGTTCGTCGGCCATCAACGGCAGCAACAAGGAAGCGGATTTCTACATAGTGCGCCCGACCGACGTCACGATGGAAAACGGGTCGTTCCACCTGTCCATTCCGCTGTCTGAGATCAAAACTGCCAACATCGACTGGGCGGATGTGAAAGAATTGAACGTGTTCTGCGATGTGGCGGATCAGTATCGCAAAGACACCAGCAATGCGGCTTGTGATGCGGTGACGGTGACCTTCGCGGATGCCAAGATCGCCTCCACCGGCACGGTTGTCGAGCCGGACAAAGCGGCGCTGAACAAAGCGATCGCGGATGCCGAAACCAAGCTGGCGGACAGCAACCGGTACACGCCGGACTCGCTGGCGGCGCTGAACACGGCGCTGACCCAAGCCAAGGCGGCGCAGTCCTCGTCTGACCAGGCCGCGATCAACGCGGCGGCGAAAGCGCTGAACGATGCCATTGCGGCGCTGCGCAGCTATTGTTTGGGCGATGTGGACGGCGACGGCACCGTGGCGGCGGCGGATGCGCTGATAGCGCTGCAGGCCGCGAACGGTGCAATCACACTGACCGCCGATCAGGCGCTGGCTGCCAATGTGGACGGTCAGGCGGGCGTGTCGGTCATCGACGCGCTGATGATCCTGCACGCGGCTGCCGGCAAGATCACGCTGGGCTAATTTCATAACCACCGACGGCGGGAAAAGGAACCCTTTTCCCGCCGTCTTTGCAAAGGAGGATCAACGCTTTGAAACAATCGTGGAAGCGGCGGCTGCTCGCGTGTGCGGCGGCGGTCGCGTTGATGGCGACAGGGCAAGCGGCGCTGGCACAGGATACCGTGTACACCGGTCGGCTGCAGGTACTGCTGTCCGAATCGGTGTCGGATGACGGCTACACCGCCGATTCGGTGGCTGCTTACCGGCAGGCGCTGGCCAAAGGAGAGGCGGTGCTTCGCAGCGCCTCTGCCACCCAGCAGCAGATAAACAGCGCGGTGCTGTCCATTGTACACGCCAAGATGAGCCGCACCCCGCAGGCGCCGGATGAGGCATTCCAAACGCTGGTCACCTTCCCCGGCTCCAACCAGGCGACCAGCTATCTGACCTACGGCAAGAGCTTCTATCTCAACTGGCAGACCGGACAGGGGCTCGGCGACCAAAGCAGCCCGCTGCCCGGCGTGGATGTGTCCGGCACCGCCGACAACGGCAGCGACCCGCTGACATATGTGCAGCTGAAGATGGCGCTGACCGCCTTTTCCGAGGGCACCGACCCCGCGGCATGCTGGAAACAAATCGGGCTGCGGCTGCGTTCCTCCGCCGTGGACGGCAAAGAGCAAGCTGCCGGATTTTACTATGTCCAGCCCCAAGCGGTCACCGCCGACCGGGATGGCGTATACACCATCCGCATCCCGCTGCGGGTGATGGATACCCAAAACATCCGTTGGGCGGATGTGAAACAACTGAATATTATGGTGGAAGTGGCGGATGCGTACCGGTTGACCACCGCGGACGGCGGCGAACGCGCGGGCGACAGTCCTGACATCGGCTTGGCGCTGACGGGGGTGAGTCTGGTGAAAAAAGTGGTGTATGCCGCCGGGGATGTCAACGGCGACGGCACCGTGGCAGCCGCGGATGCGCTGATGGCGCTGCAAGCCGCCACCGGACAGTGCACACTGAACGCGCCGCAGCATGCAGCCGCCGATGTGGACAATACCAAGGGCATCGGCGCGGTGGACGCGCTGATGATTTTGCAGGCGGCGACCGGCCGCATCACCATTCCGGAACGGGGGTATACCAAAATGGTCGCTTTCACCTTTGATGACGGACCATCCGAAAACACAGCGGCGCTGCTGGATGCGCTAAAAGAGCGCGGCGCGCACGCCACCTTCTTCGTGGTGGGCAAAGAGGCGGAAAAACGCCCCGAGCTGGTCGCGCGCATGGCGGCCGAGGGACACGCCGTGGGCAACCATTCCTATTCGCACGACGGCATCAACATCACCGGGCGCGACGAGATGATCGCCGATTACGACAAATGCAGCGATTTGATTCAGCAATACACCGGCAAGCGCCCCACCCTGATGCGGGCGGTGGGCGGATCGTCGGTGGAGTCCATCCGCGATTACATCGTGGCGCAGGATCTGCGGCTGTGCGGCTGGATGGGCGGCGGCCCGGATTATAACCAAACCGACAAGGATGTGGTGGTCGGCTACTACATGAAGGACGGGCGCTGCACCATTGCGGACGGCGATCTGGTGCTGCTGCACGAAAATCATGCGTCGTCGGTGGCGGCGGCACTGGAGCTGATGGATCTGCTGATGCAGGAGGGGTACCGATGCGTGACCGTGCCGGAGCTGCTGGCGGCGCGCGCCGACGGCGGCGTGGCGGGCAACACCTACAACCGCGTGGTATCCATGGACTGACCCGCCCCGAAAATAGCGCAAAAAAGGACTTTGCAAAAAGCAAAGTCCTTTTTTCATGTTCTATGATCCGCTTATGCCGTTTGGCACAGCTCTTCTTCAATGCGCTCACGCAAAAACGGCTGCACCTGATCCGGCTGGATATGCAGCACCAGCGCCAGCTCGTCATACAGCAGCTTTTCTGCTTCGTGGAAGAAGCGCTCGTCCGCCTGATGCAGCTTTTTGCCCTTTTGCTTTTGCTCCTCCTGATGCCGGTACAGCGCTTGCAGCATCCGCGTCACCGCGTGCGGCTCGCCGGTCGCCAAAATCGAGCGGCAGGCTTCCTTGCGCTCGTTGTCGTTTTCGATCCACGGCACCTCGTCGTGTGCCATCTCGTGGATCAGCCCGCGCACCTCGTCCTGTGACATCGGCAAGCGCATTTTGCCGGTCAACTTTTCGTTGTCCGCCGGCACATAGATGAACGAGCCGTTGCTGTACACCGGCTGCAGCACATAATACTCCATTTCTTTGCCGCCAAACTCGCGTTTGGTGATGCTATCCACCCGGCACACGCCGTTGCCGCCGTACAAGATCACATCGTCGACCTGAAACACACGCCTCACCCGTTTCCTTTCTGTCTGGTCCTGTTACTTTTTATACTTATATTATAAGTATAGCACTTTTTGCAAAAAAAGCCAGCGATTTCGGGGTGGCAAAACAAAGTTTGGCACTTCTGCGCAGAAGACGGGCGGCGTATTCTTGGCCATTTTGCCAAACCGGCGCCTTTTCGCGCCAAAACGACAAAACAGCACCCGCGACCGTTTGGCCGCAGGGTGCTGTTTGATGAATATTTCAATGAAAATCCGCCAGCCGACGGCGATACGCCTCCATCGCCTCCGCCTCGAACGGCAGCTCCTCCGGCTCGGCACCCAGCAGACGCAGCAGATACCGGGTGAAGGGCGGATTCATAATCAGCATCGGCCCCAGCAGATAGGTGCCGAAAAAGTTGTGCATCCGCACACCCTCGCCCTTTAGCTGCCGGTTCAGCCCCGCGCCCTGTTCCACCCGGATAAAGGGCAGCCCTTCGCGCAGCGGCGTCGCCATGGTGAACTGGGTCTTGAATCCGACGATCTCGGTGTCGCCGAACTGCCCCTTGAACACATCCGCATAGCGGTGCATCATATCGCGCTTGGCGATGATGGGCAGCAGCCCCAGCCCCTCGATGTGCGAGCCGTCCTCGTTTTCAATGGCTTCGCCAAACACTTCCATCGCGTTGCCGGTCATCAGGAACACTACCCCCTGCTCGATCATCTCGCGCAGGCGATCGACATACGGGCGCAGCCGGTGAATCGCTTTTTCCTGGGCACTTTCGGTCATGGGCCCCATATACACAAGCGCCACGTCGCGGGTGACAAACGCGGGCTCGGCATGCATCGGGGTGTCCACAAACTCCGCCTCCGGCAAGCATTTTTTCAGATAGCGGATATTGCCCGGATCGCCGTACAGGTTGGCGTATTCGGGATACAATGTTTCGACGATCATTCGGCGGCACCCCCTTTCGCGCACAGCTCACGCAGCTCCTGCTTGATGCCCTGTGCCATCGCGTTGTTGCAAATATCGTGCAGCAGGAAGATGGTATCCACCTCGTCCAACCGCACCTGACGCGCGGTGTCCGTCTCCTGCTCGCAGCAGACGATGCGCTCGCGCGGCACCCCCGCCATCAGCAGCCGCATTTGGAAATCCCACGCGCGTTTGCCACCCACCACAATTTGGCGAACGGAATCTTCGTTCAAAAATTCAAAATCGCACTCATAGATCCACGAGGTGTTTTCGGTGGAGTTTTTGGCATCGTGCACATCGTCGATCACCAAAATCACCGCTTTTTGCCCCGGCGTTTTGCGCACAAAATCGAACACCCGCGAGCAGGCAATGGGGTTTTGCCCTTTCGCCAGATTGTCAATGATGGTTTTGCCGCCCACAGTTTCCTCGTCAAAGCGGGTTTTCACGATCTGCATGGTTTCAAACGATGCTGCCAGCGTTTGCGCCGACATCCCGAATTCCCGCAGCAGCGCGACCGCCGCCGCGGTATTGTACAAATCGGTGATGTTGTTGCCGACAAGATGGTACGATTCCTCGCCCGATGGGGTGTGCATGGTGACCAGACGCGCATCGCGATCCACCGCGGTCACATCGTAATCCACCGCCGGCGAGCCAAAATCGCAATGGCTGCAATGCGCCCGCCCGATATGATTGTACCGCACAAAATCGTACACCATCGGATGATCGCACAGCGGGCACGCCGCCATATCGTTGATGATATTATCGGTGATAGGCACCTCGTCCGGCTGCGGTTCGATGCCGAAATACACCCGCTCGTTGTCCGGCGCCAGCCGCCCGCTGATCAGATCGTCGCCGTTGAGGATCATCTTGGTTTGCGCCGGAATATAGGTGTTGAGCACCTGGCTGATAAATTCCGGATGCGCGTTGCGCTTGGCGGAATCGCGGAACAGGTTGGTGCACACCAGATAGGTAGGGGTCAGATACGGATAGATCCGGTTGGCGCTGCGCTCGTCGATCTCCAGCACCGCGAGCTTTTTGCGCGCTTTACCGGACAGGGTGCTTTCCTTGATCAGCGCGGTGGTGATGCCGGTATCCACATTGCCGCCCATCCGGTTGCTGGCAAAAATATAGCCGTTTTTCTCCAGCACATCCACAATCATATTCGTAACGGTGGTTTTGCCGTTGGTGCCGGTCACCCCGATGATGGTTTCGGGCTTGTCCAGCTGACCCAAAAAGGTAGGGCACAAAATCAGCGCCACCTCACCGGGCAGGTTGGTCGCGTTTTTGCCAAGCAGCCGCATCCCGACGATCATACACTTGGCCAGCGCCATGGTGGCGTAAAAGCGAATGGTTTTTTTCATGGTCGTTCTCCTATCCAACAAAGGGAATTGCACAAACAGTATACCGCGCGCGCCCGCGGTTTGCAAGCAAAATTGCGGGGATGCTCACGGCTTGTCCGTGTCGTCACCCAAAAAGGTTTCCACCCAATAGCGCGGACGGCGCTTGACCTCGCCGTAAATTTTGCCGATGTACTCGCCGCATACCCCGATAGCCAGCAGCTGGATGCCGCCCAGTAGCCACAGCGACGCCAAAAACGCCACCGTTCCGGCGGCGGGACCGCCCGCGATCGCCGCAATCAGCGCGTATAGCAGCGCCAGCACACTTGCCGTTGTGACCACCGCCCCCAGCGAAGCGATCAGCCGCAGCGGCTTCACGCTGAACGAGGTGATGCCCTGCACCGCGAAGCTGAACATTTTTTTCAGCGGGTATTTGGACTCCCCCGCTGCCCGCTCGCCGCGGTCATACAGCACCTGGGCGCTTTGGAACCCGACCAGCGGCACCATCCCGCGCAAAAACAGGTTCACCTCCGGATAATGCGCCAACGCCTCCAGCGCCTCGCTCCCCAGCAAACGGTAATCGGCATGGTTGTATACACACTCCACACCCATTTTCGCCATCAGACGGTAAAACGCCAGCGCGGTGCGGCGCTTGAACGCGGTGTCGCTGCTGCGGTCACGGCGCACACCGTACACCACCTGACACCCCTGCTCGTATTGATCCAAAAAGCCGTCGATCGCGTGGATATCGTCCTGCAGATCAGCATCCATCGATACCGCCGCATCGCAATGCCCCCGCGCGGTCATCAGCCCCGCCAGCAGCGCGTTTTGGTGCCCCACATTGTGCGCCAGCTTTAACCCGCAAAACAGCGGATCCTGCGCGTGCAGCGAGCAAATCAACGGCCAGGTGCCGTCGCAGCTGCCATCGTCCACCAACAGCACCCGGCTGTCCGCCGCCACGCGTCCTTGATCCACCAGCGCGTGCATTTTGTCCGCCACGGCGCGCGCCGTGAGCGGCAGCACTTCCTGCTCGTTATAGCAGGGAATCACCAAAAACAACCGCATAAACGATCCTTCCTTTTCGTTATTTCCAAAATGTCAGCGTGCGCGCTATCCGATAATACACCAGCGGCAGCGATACCCCGCTGACCGTGACATCATCCGGCACCCGTGCCAGCGACAACGCCGCTGTGGACACACAGCACCACACCACCGCCGCCACCATCGCCGTTTCCAAAAAGCGGCGCATACGCGGGCTTTGGCAGCGGGAGTATACATAAAAACAAACCAGCAGCCCACCCAGCACCAACTGCCACGCGAAATCCACCGAATAGCGCAGCGCATAGCCGCTTTCCCATGTGAGCGCCATCAAAAGCAGCGGGAATACCACCGTCGGCAGCCCGACGATCAGCAGCAGCCGTCCGCGCTGCCGCCAGCTCATCGGCTTCAGCGCACGAGGCACATAGCACAGCCCGCCCAGCGGCAACGCCCGCCACAGCAGCCCTATGGCGGAGGCAGTTTCAAAATAATAATACGCGTTGGTATCCAGCTGGTGTGTGCTGCCCAGCACAAAGGGGAAATTCAGCTGGAACTGCGGCAGCGCGATCAGCAGGTTATACAGGCTGACCGCCGCCAGACTGGTGTGAAATTCGGTATGGGTGAAATCGTTGATGGTCAGCGAATAGCGGATGCCGAATTCAAACGGCGATCCGAAGCGGGCGTAGTTATACGCCATTTGCAGCCCGCCGAACAGCACATACGGCAGCAGCGCCGCCAGCGCATAGCGAACCGCGTGGCTCCGGGCGGCAGGTTGCGGCTGCTGTGCGCGGTAGCGCTTCCACCCGAACCACAGCCAGATCACCGCCGCGATCGCGTACAGCGCAAAGGTGGGGCGGGACAGCACCGCCAGCGAGATGCTGACTCCGGACAGCGCCAGCTTGTGCAGCCGGATCGGGCGATCCCCCAGCAATCCGGAGCCGGACAGAAAATACAGCCCCAGCGCATAAAACATAAAGCCGGCGGTTTCCGCCATCTCATAAAAATGGGGACGATACACCGAAAACTGCACCCCGCTGGTCACCAGCACCAGCAGCAGCCCGCTCATACACAGCGAAAACGGCAGCCGCCGCATCCGGTGCTGCATCAGGCGGCAATACGCCGCCGCCAGCAACGCGGTACCCGCCAGCCCAAACAGCAAGCAGGCATAGTCGGTCGGGAAATAGCAGCCGGTCAGCAGATGGTATGGCAAAAAGAACACCAGCACCGGTCCGATGCCGTAATAGGAATAATACTTCCCGTTATACAGCAGGTGATCCCACAGATAGTCCACCCCCGCCAGATCGCGCGCTGTCCATTCATACGGATAGCGCATTTGCAGCAGCGCTTCCGACGGCTTTTCCAGCAGCGAGGTCTGTCCCGCTTCCAGCGCATCCACCAGCTCCTGTGTGATTTGGCTGCCGGTTTTGGCGGTGAAGGAGGGGGTGTGAATAAAGGGGGTTTCGTACAGCGCGAACAGCCCCCACAGCGAAAACATAAACAAGGCGGTCAACACCACCGGTGTCCAGCGGTGCACCGGGTCGGCTGTGTCATACCGGCGGCGAAAAGACGGCGACCGCCGGAACACATAAACGCCCACCGCGAACAGCCACAACAGCGCCACCCGCCACACCGAAAAGTTCAGCGGGATACGCTGGTTGACGGTCAGCCCGCGGATCACCAGCTTTTCGCCTTTGGTGACATGCAGCCGCAGCTTCAGCTTGCCGAGCGTGCCGGCATAGTCACAGCTTTTGTACTGGGTGCGCGGGGTATCGCGCAGCACCTCCAGATACGCCGGGCTTTCGATATAGTTATGGTGGGCATCGTCGGTGTAGAAAATGTCCGACATCAGGATATAGCGATCCTTTTTGCGGCTTTGAATATCCAGCCGCAGCGTACCCACCCGCTCGTTGATAGTCCATTCCAGATAGGGGCGGCTGGTCGTTGCGACATAGACATCCGGCTCGCTTTCGGACGGTTCCAGCCCCTGCATAGCGGCGACCTTGTCCATCGCCCACTGATGGGTGGCATACGACCCGAACAGCAGCCGATACGAAGGATAGTTGAACAAGATCAGCTCCGCCGCCAGCACCACCGCCAGCACGCCCAACGCCACCACCGCCAATCGGCGGCGAAAATCGCGGCGTTCGCGGTCGCTCGCCAGCACCGACGGGCGCGCCGCGCCAAAGCTATTCCCTATTCCGTTTCCCATTCGCGCGCCCTCCTGTTGGTGCGTATAATACGACAAGAGCGATGGGAGCGTATCGCCCAATCGCCCTTGTCGACCAGTTCTGTGTTAAAATCCGCGGGAGCTGCCGCCGCCGGAGAAGCCGCCTCCGCCACCGGAAAAACCGCCGCCTCCGCCGGAGAATCCACCGCCGCCAAAGCCGCCACCATGGTAGTGACCGCCAGCGACCCCCAGCGGAAAAAACCGACAAATCAGCAGAATCGCGCCCACCATGATAATAACGCCAATCACCAGTGTGAGGTCAAACTCATCATCCTTCTGTGCATCCGGGAGCTGGTCGGCGGGGACATAGCCCTCCTCCGCCTCTTGTCCGAATTCCAGATACACCTCGTTAACAAGAGCGCCATACACCTTTTGCATCCCGGTGGAAAAGTCGTCCTTTTTGAAGGAGGGGATCGCATAGGTATCCAGCAAACGGCCGGTTTTGCCGTCGGTCAGCTGACCTTCCAGCCCGCTGCCCACTTCGATGCGCACCTCGCGTTCTTCGACCGCGAGCAGCAGCAGCACGCCGGTGTCTTTTTCCGCTTCGCCGATACCCCACCGGTTGGCGAGATCGTAGCTGTAATCCTCGATCTGCTCGCCGTCCAGCGAATCCACCGTCACGGCGACCACCTGCGCCTTGGTTTTTTCGTATAGCTGCACACCCTGCTTGTACATGGTATTTTCCGCTTCGTCCGACAGCACATTGGCAAAATCGTTGACGAAAAAGCGATCGGTCGCCGTCAGCGCCGCCGGACCGGACTCCTCATCGCAGCCGGACAGCAAACACAGCAGCAGCGCCGTCAGGCACACCCACACCAGCGACCGGCCACGGTTGTTTTTCCGCTTCATCCCGGATTAAAAGCTGACATCCGGCGCGTTTTCGGCACCGGCCTGGCTTTGGAAGTAGTCCACCTTGTCAAACCCGCCCATACCGGCGATGATGGAGGTCGGGAACCGGCGGATCTTGGCGTTGTACTCCTTAGCGGTATCGTTGTAATCCTGCCGCGCCTTTTGCAGCCGGTTTTCGGTGCCCGCCAGCTCGTCCTGCAAATTGATGAAGTTTTGGTTGGCTTTCAGATCGGGGTAGTTTTCCACCACCACCAGCAATCGGTTGAGCGCCGAGGTCAGCTCGGTGTTGGCGGCATCCTGCTCGGACAGGGTTTTGGCACCCGCCAGCTTGGAGCGTGCATCCGAAATCGCGGTATACACCTCTTGCTCATGCTTGACGTAACCTTTTACAGTATTGACCAGATTGGGGATCAGATCCGACCGGCGTTGCAGCTGGGTCTGGATCGCCGCCTGCTTATTCTCCACGCTCTCCTGCATGGTCACCAGACTGTTGTAGCTGCCGACACCCCAGCCGACCACCAGCGCCACCACAGCGATGACCGCGATCAGCACGATCCATCCGGTTTTCTTTTTCATATCAAGCGCCCTCCTTTATATCCACAAAATATCCTGTGCTGCGATCAGCGGAAATACCGTACGCCGCTTTCAAACAGCTTTTGATCCTTGTTGCCGGGCACATTGCGCAGCAGATCATCGCCGCAGCGCTCGCTGTGACCCATTTTGCCGAACACACGACCGTCCGGCGAGGTGATACCCTCGACCGCACACACCGAACCGTTGGGGTTCCATGTGGTTTCCGGCACCGGCACGCCGTCCGGCGTGACATACTGGGTCGCGATCTGGCCGTTTTCCACCAGCTGCTGCATTACCGCCGCGTTCGCGACAAAGCGACCCTCGCCATGCGACACCGGGATGCAATGCACATCGCCCGCTTCGCAGCCCGCCAGCCACGGCGATTTGACCGAGCTGATGCGGGTGTAGACCATGCGGCTGATGTGGCGACCCAGCGTGTTGAAGGTCAGAGTAGGAGCATCCTCCGCCAGCGGACGAATCTCGCCATACGGCACCAGCCCCAGCTTGATCAGCGCTTGGAAACCGTTGCAGATACCCAGCATCAAGCCGTCACGGTTTTGCAGCAGGTCGTTGATCGCCTCCGCCAGACGCGGGTTGCGCAGAGTGGTGGCGATAAATTTGCCGGAGCCGTCCGGTTCGTCACCGCCCGAGAAACCGCCGGGCAGCATCACGATCTGCGCGTTGCGAATGGAGGCTTCCATCCGCTGGATGGTTTCTTCGATGCCCGCCGGGGTGAGGTTTTTGACCACCAGCGTATCGGCGACCGCGCCGGCGCGTTCAAACGCGCGGGCGGTATCATATTCGCAGTTGGTGCCGGGGAACACCGGAATAAACACGCGGGGACGCGCGGTGTGGATGGCGGGCGCATGATCGTTGCGCTGCGCCCACAGCTTCACTTCCGGCGTCATGGTCGGTTCCGCTTTGGAATTGATCGGGAACACCGGATTCAGCGGCGCGGTCCACACGCGAATCAAATCATCCAGCGGCAGCGTTTCGCCCGCCAGCACGATCTCTTCTTCTTCGATGGTGGAGCCGATCAGGGTGTAATCCAACCCCTCGAGGCACAGATCGCCCTCTTTCAGCTCCAGCACGATGGAGCCCGCCAGCGGCGCAAACAGCGTTTGGCGATCCACCTCGCCATTGAAGGCAAAGCCGATGCGGTTACCAAAGCTCATGCGCGCCACCGTGGCAGCCACGCCGCCTTCGCACACCACCGACGCGGCGTTGACCACGCCAAACTGCACCAGACGGGTCACCTCGTCGTACAGCTCCTTCGCCTTGGCGAAGTCGGGCAGCAGCGTTTTGTCGTCCACCGGCAGCGGCAAAAACGCCACCAGCGAATCTTTCTTTTGGAACGCCGCCGTGCCGGTCTTGGACGCTTCGGTCATGCTCAGCGCGAAGCTGACCAGCGTGGGAGGCACATCCATTTCGTTAAAGCTGCCCGACATCGAATCTTTACCGCCGATGGAGGGCACACCGAATTCTTTTTGCGCCAAAAACGCGCCCAGCAGCGCCGCCGCCGGTTTGCCCCAGCGCTCCGGCACATCCCGCAGCCGTTCGAAATATTCCTGGAAAGTCAGGCGCGCTTTGAACGGATCAGCACCGGTCACCGCCAGCTTGGCGAGCGACATCGTCACCGCGTATGCCGCGCCGTGGAACGGGCTCCACCGGGAAATCCCCGGCATAAAGCCATAGGTCATGGCGGTGGCGGTATCGGTTTCGCCGTTCAGCACCGGCACCTTCGCGACCATGCCGTCTTCGGGGGTGAGCTGGTACGCGCCGGCAAACGGCATATTCACCGTACCCGCGCCGATGCTCGCATCAAACCGCTCGACCAGGCCTTTTTGGCAAGCGACTTCCAGCCGCCGCAGATTTTCTTTGAACGCATCCGCCAGCGGGATGATTGCCAGCCCCTTGGGCACCATAGTGCGGTAATCCATCGCCGGATCCGGCGCGGTGATGACCGCTTTGGCGGTTTGGGTCACGCCGTTGGTATCCAAAAACGCACGGCTCAGATCCACCACGCGGTCGCCGCGCCAGCTCATGCGCAGGCGCTCTTCCTCGGTGACCACTGCCACCACCGTCGCTTCCAGATTCTCTTCGCCGGCGGCTTTGATAAACGCCTCCACATCCTGCGGATCCAGCACCACCGCCATGCGCTCCTGCGATTCGGAGATGGCCAGCTCGGTGCCGTCCAGTCCGTCGTATTTTTTCGGTACCTTATCCAGATCAATTTTCAGTCCGGGCGCCAGCTCGCCGATAGCGACGCACACGCCGCCCGCGCCGAAGTCGTTGCAGCGCTTGATCATATGGGCGATATCGCCGTGGCGGAACAGCCGCTGGATTTTGCGCTCGGTGGGGGGATTACCCTTTTGCACCTCGGCACCACAGGTGTCGATCGACTCGGAGGTGTGCGCTTTGGAGGAACCGGTCGCACCGCCGCAGCCATCGCGTCCGGTGCGTCCGCCCAGCAGCACGATCACATCGCCCGCCGCCGGCACACCGCGCACCACATTCTCTTTGGGCGAAGCACCCACGACCGCGCCGATCTCCAACCGTTTGGCGACATAGCCGGGATCATAAAATTCCGCGACCTGACCGGTCGCCAGACCGATCTGGTTGCCATAAGACGAATAGCCGGATGCTGCGCCGGTGGTGATTTTGCGGCTGGGGAGCTTGCCCTCCAGCGTATCCTCCAGCGACACGCGGGGGTCGCCGCTGCCGGTGACCCGCATCGCCTGGTACACATACGCCCGACCGGACAGCGGGTCGCGGATCGCGCCGCCCAAACAGGTGGCTGCGCCGCCGAACGGCTCGATCTCGGTGGGGTGGTTGTGGGTTTCGTTTTTGAATTGCACCAGCCATTTTTCGGTTTTGCCGTCGATCACGACCGGCACTTCAATGGAGCAGGCGTTGATCTCGTCGGATTCGTCCAGATCGGGGATCTTGCCCTGCTTTTTCAGCAGCCGCATTCCCATGGTCGCCATATCCATCAGGCAGACATTCTTTTGCGGCAAGCGGGCGCCGTACACCTCTTCCCGCGCGGCATAGTACGCCGCCAACGCATCCTCGATCACGCCAGACAGCGCGCCTTTTTGCACCTCAATTTCTTCCAGCCGGGTAAGGAAAGTGGTGTGGCGGCAGTGATCCGACCAATAGGTGTCGATCACCCGCAGCTCGGTCACCGACGGATCGCGGTGCTCCTCATCCCGGAAATAGTCGCGGCAGAACGCCAGATCCGCCACCGACATGGCAAAGCCCATCTGCTGCCAATACGCGGCGATCTGCTCTTCGGTCATGGCGGTAAAGCCGGTCACCCGCGCCACATCATCCGGGCGCACGGCGGTCATGCCCACCGTTTCGGGTTTTTCCAACGAGGCGCGGCGGGATTCCACCGGGTTGATGAGGTAATCCTGCACCCGTTCAAAATCCACCGGCGACAGATCGCCTTTCAGGCAGATCACCTTGGCGGTGGCGACTTGCGGGCGTTCGCCCTGGGTCAGCAGCTGCACGCACTGAGCCGCGGAATCCGCCCGCTGGTCGTACTGACCGGGCAGATATTCCATCGCAAACACCTGCCAGCCCGCTTCCACCGGCAGCGTTTCGTCATACACCACATCGGCGTTCGGTTCCGAAAACACCGTGCCGCGCGCCTGTTCAAATTCCTCCGCCGACAGTCCTTCCACATCGTAGCGGTTGACCAGACGCAGCGCTTCGATCCCGGTCAACCCCAAGTTGTCCCGCAGATCGGCCAGTATTTGCCCGGCCTCCACATCGAAGCCCTTTCGTTTTTCTACGAATACCCGAATCACATCCGACATGATCCTATTCCTCCTGTTAAACAGCATCTAGTGATCTAGTGCATGGTTGTCGCTTTATTGTACCATATTTTTCCCGCTTAGGAAAGACACATCCACAAAATATTTTAGAAATTGCCAAACAAAAAGGCGGGAGAAAACTCCCGCCTTTTTGTGCCCTATCGCTGGGATTGCTCCACCACATATTCGTCGTGGAAAATCATCGCGTCCAAATCGCCCGCCGGAAACACCAGCGGCGAGCGCGGGGGCGGCTCCGGCGGCTGGGGCGCGGGAGTTTGTGTATCTTCGGGTTTTGCCATGGGAAATGCCTCCTTCTCCAAGATAACGCATACCAGTATATGCAAAAAGCGGTTGATTATTTCGCGGAATCTGCGTATAATGAAACTATTCTGAAAAAGAGGTTGTGCCATCATGTCGCATTTTTTGAAACGCACCTGGGCCGAAGTGAATCTGGATGCGATTGCTCATAATTTTTCCGTGATCTCCCGCGCGCTGACTCCCGGCTGCCGCCCCATCGCGATCGTGAAAGCGGACGCGTACGGACACGGTGCGGTGCCGGTCGCCAAGGCATTGGACGCGGCGGGCGCGGACTTTTTTGGCGTTTCCAACATGGAAGAGGCGCTGCAGCTGCGGCGCGGCGGGATCACCCATCCCATTTTGATTTTGTCCTACACCCCGCCGGAGGAAGCGGCACAGTTGGCGGAAAACGCGATTGTGCAGGCGGTGGTGACACCGGATTATGCCCAAAAGCTGAACGATACCGCCGCCAAAGCGGGCTGCACCGTGCGGGTACATATCAAGCTGGACACCGGCATGAGCCGGGTGGGGCTGCCCTGCCGCCAGGCGGCGGACACCGACGAGGCGGTGGCGGAAGCCGCCGCGATCTGCCGGTTGCCGCAGCTTAAGGTGGAGGGGGCGTTCACCCACTTTGCCTCGGCGGATGAGCAGCAGGACGGCGGTTACACCGCCGGGCAGTTTGAGCGCTTTTCGCAGGTGGTGGAGCAGCTGCGCGCGCAGGGATTTGCGCTGCCGGTGCGGCATTGCTGCAACAGCGCCGGCATTATGCTGCACCCGGAGATGCATCTGGACCGGGTGCGCCCCGGCATTATTTTGTACGGTTTGGCGCCGGATCCGTCCTGGATGCAGTCGCTGTGGGATCTGCAACCGGCGATGGAGCTGAAAACCGTGGTGTCGATGGTGAAAACCATTCCTGCCGGCACACCGGTCAGCTATGGCCGCACCTTTACCACCGACCGCCCCACCACCGTGGCGACGGTGCCGATCGGATACGCTGACGGCTATCCCCGTTCCATGTCCGGTCGCGCGCGGATGCTGGTGAACGGTCACTATGCGCCGGTAATCGGGCGGGTGTGCATGGACCAATGCATGCTGGATGTGACCGGTATCCCCGGGGTGGAGGCAGGCACGATCGCGACCGTGTTCGGCAAGGACGGCGATCTCACCCTGCCGGTGGAGGAAATCGCCGCGCTGGGCTCCACCATTTCGTATGAAATCGTCTGTCTGATCGGCAAACGGGTGCCGCGCGTGTATCTCCAACATGGCGAGATCGTGGGCTATTTCAACTATATCGCGGAATAATGCGGGAACATAAAAAGAGGCAGAGCAATCGCTCTGCCTCTTTTCTTATACGGTAGAATAACCTTGTTCACAGCGTCGCGAGGCGGCGGGTGACGAATTGCAAAATGGTCAGTGCGTCCGCTGCCGTAACGGCGCTATCGTTATCCACATCGGCAGCCAGCCACGGCACACCCTCCAGCGACAGCGTTTGCGCCGCCGCTTGCAGCGTCATCAACGCATCCACCACCGTAACCGCGTCATCGCCGTTCACATCCCCGCGAACAACCGCGTCGGCAGCCACCACCGTAACGGTGCAGGTCACCAGCTTGGTAGGATCCGCATGGGACACCGCTTTGATCACTGCCGTGCCCGGAGCCACCGCGGTTACCATGCCGTCCGCCCGCACGGTAGCGACATTCTCGTCCGACGAGGACCACTGAATCAACCGATCCCCCATCTCGGCATCTTTGGGCTTCGCCTGCAGCTTGCCGGTTTTGCCGGCGCGCAGCGTCATGGCGGTGGCGGAAATATCAACATCACTGGATTCGTCCGACAAACTATCCTCGTTGGTCGTCGCAAACACGGTGCGATAGCTGTATTCTGCCGGCTTTCCGTTTTGGATCAGCCCTTTGACCGTCACCTGCACGACATCCCCCACCGAATGGGTGATGGAGCCATCATAAAAACTGATGAGCGATGAATTCACGATCCGGTAATCGTTCGACGAGGTGCTTTCCACCCAAGTGGTGTCGGTATTCAAATTGGTGATCTCCACGGTGGTACCCTCGGTCACCGCGTAGTTGCCGTAAAAGTGAATGGTCCAGCGGTAGCTGTCGTGCACCGCATTGGTCAGCATAATGCCTTTGGACGGCCAGCAAACCACATCCGTATCCGAAGCGGCATAGCCGGAAAATTCGTGCACGCCCTGTCCATTACAAGAGCCAAAACCCACTTGAGCCCAGCCCGGGTCCAGCAAATTGTACCGATGACCGCAGGCAATCGTGTCACCATACGCCTCTTGCAGTGCATTGTTGACGCTGCCGATGACAAAATCACCGCCCAACATGCCATTATAGTACAAATTCTCCCCCGCCGCCGGTTTGCAAAGGTTATAGAATTCATCATCCACGCCCGCCGGCTGGCTGGGATTGTGGGGATTGGAATTGGTAATGTGGTTTGCCGCCATATAGGCGGTGAGAACCGCCTTGTGCTGTGCTCTGTCCGACAAGGTGTCGGACAAGGTCAGCTCGCGGAGTCCCGCCCCCGCGCGAATCGCGTTCAAATAGCCCAGCGTGCCTTTCAGCACGCCCTCTCTCATTTTGCCGGCTTGCAGCGGCAGGCTCTTGTACTGATAGTCCGTTTCAAAATAGCCGTCGGCGGCCGCCTCGTTAAAATCCGCCACCGACTGCTTATAGAGGGCACGGGCGCGCTTGAGTAGCGTCTTTTCCTCGTCGGTCAGCTCCACTTTGCGGCTCGGGTTCAGGATCGCCGGGTTCACAAAGGCAGTGGATTTGAAGCAGTCGCCGCTCGGCTTAATGGTCACATCCAGACAGGCATAGGTGTTGTCGGCGGGCGGCGTATAGTTGCGGGCGGTGCCTACAAACAGCATCGGATTCGGCATATACGCATAGTTGCACATCCGCACCATGCCGCTGTCGATAAAATACACATACGCGCTTTTGCCGGTGGCATCGGCCCAGTCGTTCAGATTGCTATCGGTGCTTTTGAGCTGTTCGTTGGTATAGAACAACTTCTCATCAAACTCAAAATCAAAGCTGTTCTTGCCGAACACGGTGCCCGCGGCGTTGTACATCATGGCGGAATGCTTTTGCAGCCCGATCAGATAGAGCTGCGGATCGCTTTGCCATGTTTGCAGATACGCGCGAAAATCCGCCGCGGCGGTATAGTAGCATCCCGCCCAGATCACATCATCGTAATCCGAGGCATAACACCCCTGTTTGTAGTTGACGGTGCCGCTGTCGGTATCATGATAGCTGCGGCGATTGGGCGCGGTGTAGCCGGGGGTGATGGTCGCATAGCTGGCGATCTGACCCGCTGCATCGGTTTCAATATACAAATAATAATCGTAGCTGCTGCCGCTTTTTTCATAATAGGTAGCGACCGTGCCGCCGAACGCCGAGGGCGTTTGCAGCTTCGGCGCACCAAACACGGCGGCAATATCCGCCAGCGTCATATTTCCGGTCAGCGTTTTGCCGCCGAGAGTGAGCAGCACATCGTCCTCCGCCGACACGACCGGCACGCTGAACAAGCACCATATTGCCGCCAGCAGCACGCAGAGCGCTTTTTTCATGGTGGTTTTCATAGCATCGTTTTCTCCTTTGGGTAAAGATTCGCGCCCTTATTTTACAGCGGTGCACATTCCTTGTCAATGCGTTTTCGTCGAGGGATCCTACGCATACCAGCGGCGGACGCGTGGCTTCTTTGATCGTTAAATTATCTACGATATTTGGCGGCGGGCGCAAGCCTTCTCCTTGAGGAGAAGGTGCTGAGCGAAGCGAAGCGGATGAGGTGTCAGAAACCTATAAGTCTTTAACAACATAAGGGGTGCGCATATTTTCATTATTGCGCGAAACCAGTAGTGCACTATATTCAACCATTTCCACCTCATCCGTCACAACCTTGCGGTTGTGCCACCTTTTTCTCCCGAAGACGGGCCCCCTTTTGTCGGCGCTGCCGACATTTCCCCCGCATGCGGGGGAATCCCCTCCGAGGGGAAGGCTTGAGAGAATGTATCTTGGCTGCGGCGCAAAGGACAGAAAAAGAAGAAAGCAGAGTGCAAAACGCTCTGCTTTCTTCTTTGTGAAGGGCACCCGTTGGTGCTGACTTTTCAATAGGTTGCGGGTAAGGCTTGCCGGACAACCGCAAACATCTACACAAGACAGGAACTTCAATCTCTGTGCGGGTTATTTCTGATCGTCGTTGCTGCTTTTGTCGGGCAGCTTGTTGAGCAGGAAAATGGCCAAACCAATCAGCAGCACCACGATGAAAATGCCGCCCATGCCGTATGCCATATACGACAGTGAGGTCAAAAACTGATCAAAATGCCAGCCCGCCGTGAAGTTGACCACAGCGTTGGCGATGGATTCCAAAAACGAATACATAACGACTCCTCCTTATACCCGAACCAGGCTCATGATCAGACCGCCGGCGATGACCGAAGCGATCTGGCCCGACACATTGGCTCCTGCTGCGTGCATCAACAGGAAGTTGGACGGGTCTTCTTGCAAGCCCATTTTATGCACCACACGCGCCGACATCGGGAACGCCGAAATGCCGGCAGCGCCGATCATGGGGTTGACCTTTTTCTTGGAGAACAGGTTCATCAGCTTCGCCAGCAGCACGCCGCCGATGGTGTCGAACACAAACGCGAACAGTCCCAGCCCCAGAATCAACAGCGTTTGGGGAGTGAGGAATTTGTCCGCCTGCATGGTGGTAGCGACAGTCAATCCCAGCAGCAGGGTGATGAGGTTGGCCAGCGCGTTTTGCGCCGTTTCAGACAGCGCCCGCAGCACGCCGCACTCGCGCAGCAGGTTGCCGAACATCAGGAATCCGACCAGCGCCACCGAGGTGGGGGCAAACACACCCACCACGATCGTGATGATGATGGGGAACAGGATCTTGGTGCGCTGGGACACATTTTCGCTGTAATAATCCATCTTGATGCGGCGTTCTTTTTTGGTGGTGATCAGCCGAATGACCGGCGGCTGGATGATGGGCACCAACGCCATATAGGAATACGCCGCCACAATGATCGCACCGGTATAATTGGAGTGGAAGAAGTTGGCGACAAAAATGGAGGTGGGGCCGTCCGCTGCACCGATAATGGCGATGGAGGCGGCATCCTTCATATCAAAGAACAGCGAAGCAAGGCTTAGCGTGGCGAAGATGCCAAACTGCGCCGCCGCGCCAAACAGCATCATTTTGGGATTGGCGAGCAGCGGGCCGAAGTCAATCATCGCGCCGATGCCGATGAACAACAGCAGCGGGAACAGCTCGTTGGCGATGCCCGCATCATACAGCACGCTGAGCGGGCCTTCCTGCAGCCCTTGGGTGATCGCGCCGGAAAACGGCAGGTTGACAAGGATCGCGCCAAAGCCCATGGGCAACAGCAGCGCGGGTTCCATATCCTTTTTGATGGCGAGGTAGATCAGCACCGCGCCGATCGCCCACATCACCACCTGCTGCCATGTGGTTTGGGTCACATACTGGAACAGGGTTTGAAAAAAGTTCATGCGAAGGCCACCGTCCTTTGTTTCGACAAATTTTTCGGAAGAAGCACGCAAAAAAAGACTTTTATTGCAGCCCACAAGCCGCAATAAAAGTCTTGCTATTTCAAACAGAGGCGGGCGAAAACGATCGCCGTACTGACGCCGCTGCTCCAGCCGAGGCTGGCAGCTACTCCCTTTTATTGTTACGGAATGGGTACATTATAGCTTTTCCCATCCGGTTTGTCAATATCATTTCGTGTTTTCGGGGGCGGAGGGTTCGACTGGCTCCTGTTGCTTTTGCCGATATTCGCGGGGGCTTACTCCCAACATATCGTGGAACACCCGGTTGAAGGTGCTTTGATTTTCAAAACCGGTTTTCATCATAATATCAATGATGGGGTCGCTGGTGGAACGCAGCAGATCTTGCGCAGCCTGCACCCGCAGCTGGTTCAGATACTCGTTGAAACCGATGTGCAGTCGGGAGGAAAACAGCCGCGCCAGCCGCGAGGGGGAGATGCCCAGCGCCTCCGACACCATGCGGGCTTGCAGCGGTTCGCGATAGTGTTCGATCACATAGCGTACCGCCCGATAGGCATCGTCGGCGGAGCGTTCGTTGACGGTGACCACATCCAGCAGCGGCCACAGCAGTGCCAGCAGCAGCTGGCTATACGATTTGGCGATTTGCGGACGAAAATGATCCTGTTCATCCAGCAAATGTTCCAACGCAAAGGTGATTTCCGCGCTGCACTCTTCCGCGCGGATAATGGGGTGGCGGGGCTGGCTTTTCAAAAGAGTTTCGGCAAAATCGCCGGTCAGCGACAGCGCCAGCAGCATCCCGCGCACATGGGTGCCGGGGAGGCAGTTGTCCGGAATGGCACAGCTGTGGACGCAATAGGGGAACGCCAGCAGCAGATCGCCTTGGCGCAGAGTATCGGGCTGGAGGTCGATGGTGACCTCGGCTTCGCCGTGAACCACATAGATGATCTCGATGTGGTGGTGCAGATGCTGCGGCCAGGCAAACGGTTTTTCCCAGTCGAACGCATAATATTCGGTGCTGCGGTTTTCATAAAACGGGTTCACGGCGGTTCCCCCTCCTTGCTAAAGGTTGCTTATAGTATAGCATGACCTTATTCAAAAATCTATTGGAACAGAGAAAAAAGCAAAAAACAGTTGGTGCATAGCAAATAATGAATAGACAGCCGAAAGAAAATTTTTGTATACTATGGTTGAAAACAACCCCAAATAAAGTGGTTGTGAGGAGGCTGCAAGATGAAGAGATGGAGAACACGAGCATTGTCCGGTGCGCTGTCGATGGTGTTGGCGGTGGGCGGCGCCGCAGCGGTATGGGTGCCGAACAGCACCGCCGCCGATGCTGACCCGATGATTTATATGGATGCGTCCGGACGGTATTCGTTTGAGGAACGCGCCGCCGACTTGGTGTCGCGAATGACGCTGGAGGAAAAGATCAGTCATATGGCGAACTCCTCGCCGGCGATCGGGCGGCTGGGTGTGTCCGGCTACAATTTCTGGTCGGAGGCGCTGCACGGTGTGGCGCGATCCGGCGAGGCGACCTCGTTCCCGTATGCCATCAGCATGGCGGCCAGCTGGGATGCGCCGTTGATCGAACAGATCGCGACGGCGATTTCGGACGAGGCGCGCGGATACAACAACGGCAAAGGGAAGGGGTTGTCCTATTGGTCGCCGACCATCAACATGGCACGCGACCCGCGATGGGGCCGCAACCACGAATCGTATGGTGAGGACCCGTTTTTGACCACGCAAATCGGTACGGCATTTGTGGATGGTATGCAGGGCGATGATACTACCTATTATAAAACCATTGCCACCATCAAGCATTATGCCGCCAACAACCGCGAAAAAGGGCGCAATTCCACCAGCTCGGATATGGAGGACACAGTGCTGCGGGAGTATTATACCCGCGCATTCAAAGGAATTGTGCAGCAATCTCGTGTGGGATCGGTGATGAGCGCATATAACGCGGTGAACGGCATTCCCTGTTCGGCTAACACCTATTTGCTGGATACGCTGCTGCGGCGGACCTTCGGGTTTGACGGGTATATCACCTCCGATTGCGGGGCGATCGGCAATGTGTATGCGGACCACAAATGGAAACCGGACGGCATGGATCGGTCGGTTACAGCGGAGGAAGCGGTGAATTTTTGCCTGCTGGCGGGCTGCGATGTGGACTGCGGCAATGTGTACAGCTCGTATGCACTGAACGCAGTCAAGCAGGGTATTTTGTCCGAGAATACGCTGGATGTGGCACTGACCCGTACCTTCACGGGGCGGATGCGCACCGGCGAGTTTGATCCGGCGGATATGGTGCCGTATCGCAGCGCGGAATACGCGTATGACCGGCAGGTAGAGAATGCGGCGCACAAACAGCTGGCGGAGGATTCGGCGGATGATGCGATCGTGCTGCTGAAAAACAACGGGGTGCTGCCGCTGGATCGGGCGCAGCAGAAAAAGATCGTGATGATCGGCGAGATCGCGAACCAGGTGGTGTTGGGCGACTATTCCGGCACCCCCACCGCCGCCAACACCACCACCCCGATTCAGGGCATGGAAAATCTGGGCGCCGATGTCACCTATATCGAGGGCGGCTCTACCAGCAGCGTGAGCGGTACCTATATTTGTAATTTAAAAAATATTCTGCTGCACAAGGCGGACGGAACGACCGTGACGCTGAAACCGACGATGGCGCAGGATTTGAAAAAATGCCGGTTGGAGGGCACCAACAATGTGGGCGATATTGTGCCGGGCGCGACGCTGGTGTTCAAAAATGTGAACATCAAGGGACTGACCTCGGTGACCTTCGAGCTCGCGGGTGACAAGACGGTGCGCCCCGGCACGGTGACCATGACGATGGATTCCACCAGCGGGATGCAGCTGGCATCGGTGAAAACCGCGCAGACCGGCGGATGGCAGATTTATCAGAATTTTGATTGTGCCGTCAGCGATCTGGGCGGATACGAAGTCAAAGATTTGTACATCGCGTTTAACGATGTGAAGCAGGATGTGTCCTTTTCGGAATCGCAGCAAAAAGCCATCCGCGAGGCGGACGCGGTGGTGGTGTGTCTGGATGGCAATGGCTCGGGCGAGGGAGCGGATCGCTCCAGTATTGCGCTGCCCGCGTATCAAAGCGCGCTGGTCAATACCGCTGCCGGTTTGAATCCGCGCACCATCGCGTATCTGCAAACCGTCGGACTGGTGGAGCTGGAGGAGATTCAAGACAGCGCCGCGGCCATTTTGTGGACTTGCTGCAACGGACAGGCGCAGGGCAACGCAATGGCGCGGGTGTTGTATGGTGTCGCCAATCCGACCGCCAAGCTGCCGTTCACCTGGTACGCCAAAGACGAGCAGCTGCCGGAGATCACGGATTATGAAATTCGCGGAATCGGCGGCAAAACCGGCTGGACCTATCAATATTATCAAGGCGAGCAGACCTATCCGTTTGGATACGGGCTCAGCTATTCGACCTATACCTATAAGAACCTGCAGGTGGAGGGCGGCAGCTGCCAGCTGGGCGATGTGGATCGTGACGGCACGGTGAGCGTGACGGATGCGCTGATGGTGCTGCAGGTGGCCGCCGGCAAGCTGGCGCTGACCGATGCGCAGCGTCAGGCCGCGGATGCGGATCAGAACAATACCGTCACCGCCGGCGATGCGCTGCTGATTTTGCGGGCGGCGACCCGCCAGACCTCGCTGCCCGCGGTGGCGACCGACAAGGGATTCACGCCCAACGATACGCTGACCGCCACGGTGGAGGTCACCAACACCAGCGGCGTGGATGGACGCGAGGCGGTGCAGCTGTATGTGGCTTCGCCCCAGGCGGATGGGGTGAAACGCCCGCTGAAACAGCTGAAAGCGTTTGATAAGGTGAGCCTGAAAGCAGGCGAAACCAAAACGGTGACGCTGCAGGTGAATTTGGCGGATTGCTATTTTTGGGACGAGGACAAACAGCACAATGTGTACGATCAGGGTACCTATACGCTGTTTGTGGGGCCGTCGTCGGACGAAGCGACGGCGCTGAAAACCACCTTCCATATGGATGGACAGCTCGCTCGCCGGTTGGCGCAAGTAACGCTGGAGGGGGACGCGGTCGTGCTGAACGCCGCGAACCCGGACAAGGTGATCCATACCACCCTGTCGGCGGCGATGAATGACGACAGCTTTTACGATTTGCAGCAGGCATCCGTGACATATCAAAGCTCGGATACCACCGTGGCGACGGTGGATGCCGACGGTGTGGTGCGTCCGGTGGGCACCGGCGCCGCCACCATCACCGCGTCGGTAACGGTGGATGGACAGACCATGACCGGCAGCATTCCGGTTTCGGTGATTTTGCAGCTGAACCAGATGATGCTGGGTGACGAACCGCTGAAAAACTTCCGGGCGGATACGATGACCTATTATGTGCCGCTGGAAAAGGGCACCACCCCGCCGGCGGTGACGGTGCCCGGGCTGCCCGCGGAGTATGTGACCATTCGCAACGCGGCGGCGGTGCCCGGGAAAACCACCGTTGCCATTACGATGGGCAAAACCACCACCACCTACACCATTGTGTTCACCGAACGCAGCGAGTCGTATACGGCGGCGACCTTTTCGGGGCTGAGCCACCGCGAAGAAGGGCGCGGCGGCAAACAAATCTACTTCGATTGGCGGTATGCCGACCAGCGGCAGGTGGATCTGACCCATTATGATTTGGACGACCTGCATTTGCGGTTCCGGTTGGATGTGCACCAGCTGGACGACAGCAAGGTGGATATGGACCGCATCTTTGCCAAAGGCGAGGTGAAGCTGCGTTCCGCCGACGACAACGGCGAAAACAATGTCGGCTGGAAGATCAGCACGCTGAACCTGCACGAGGGCACCAACTATGTGGATCTGCCGCTGACCCAACCCACCGATTCGATGCTGGGCACGCTGGATTGGACGCGTATTCAGCGGGCGATGCTGACCATTCAGGGGTTGTGGGATTATAAAGCGGATTTTGAAGCGACCATTGCGGATATGATGATCGTGGACAGCTCGCTGGACCCCGCGCGGGAAGAGCTGTGGTCGTATATCCGCGAGGAGATCATTGATGCGCAGTATGTAGAGAAAACCTTGCCGCCGTATTATGCGGCGAAGGAGGCTATCGCAGCGGTGCTGTTTGACAAAGAGCCGCTGGCGGCGGACACCGCGCAAAATCTGAAGCAGCAGTTCCTCGCTGCCAAAGAGGGATTGGTCAAAGACACCTATTTGGTGGGACGGTTCTCGCAATCGGACAACACCTTTGTCGGCAACAGCAAAGGCGGGCTATACGATGATTGGAAAAAAGGCGATTATGCGCCGTATGATCTGAGTGGTGACCGTTCGGCGCTGCGGCTGCAACTGAAGGTGACCTTCGCCTCGACGGCAGAGTCGATTCCGGCGGGCAACATCTGGAACCAGTTGGTGGTGAAGCTGCGGTCGCCGGATCTCAAGGGCAAACCCGGCGATACAGATAAGAACAATTCCGAGCACAATTACGGCTGGTTTATCCGCAAAGAGTCGGTGAAGGACCGCGAAAATGTGTGGTTGTCGATTGATCTGTCCTCCGCTTGCAACAACAAGCGGGGGGTGATGGATTGGTCGCAGGTGGAGCGGCTGATCGTGTATGCGGATTTGTCGGATCAAGCCAAACAGGCGACCGATCTGACCGATCCGTTCCGGATGACGGTCGCACAAGCCAAAATTGTGGATCTGACCAATGTGTGGGCAGCGCAAAAAGAGCTGATGGCGCTGCTGCAGCAATCGGTGACGCTGGACGGCGCGACCGAAGAGGCGCGCAGCGCCTACACCGATGCCAAGGCGGCGGCGCAGGCGCTGGTCGATACCGAATATGCAACGCCGACTCAGTTGGACGAGGCGCAGCAGGCGTTGCAGCAAGCGATCGCCGCGCTGGCATAAACGAAACGCGTTTTTATCTTTCTCATTCGTCTTGTGTAACCAAAAAGCACGCGGGGAGAGTTCCCTCGCGTGCTTTTTGGCATTATCCCACCGGCGTATCCGGCAGGTGATGGGCGGTTTGGCGGTAGGCGGTGGGGGTGAGCCCCATCAGCAGCCGGAATTGTTTGGAAAAATAGCTGGGGCTGGAAAAGCCGTGCGCCAGGGCAATGTTGGTGACCGGTTCGTCGGTGGACGCCAGATCGGCAACGGCGGCAAAAAGGCGCTGGTTTTGCAGATAGCTCATCGGGCTGCAATGCAGGTATTGCCGGAAAATCCGCTGGCATTCGCGCGGGCAGATGTTGGCGGAATGCGCGATGTCGACAAGCTCGATCGCGGTGTCGCGGCGGGCATCGATGAATTGCAGCATCTGCTTGAGGTGCTGCTCCTGCACAGTGCTCCACGAGCGGACAGGAGCAGATGGGCTGGCTTGGAGGATCAGCACCAACAGCTCGGACAAGGCGGCGCGCACGCGAAATTCAAAGGCGGGCGCTTCGCTCAAACAGGCGGCAAACGCCCTTTCGAACGGGGCAAAAAAGGCGGGCGCATCCGCCGGGCAAAACCGCCAAAAGGTGGGGCCGGTTTCCATCAGCGGGCGCACATACAGCGCATCAAACACGCTGCCGGGCGCGCCGCCCACCAAACTCGGGTCGAACACAAACGAGCGGTAATGGCAGGGAGTGTCCGTCAGCGCGGTGAAAGAATGCAGTGCGCCGGAGTTGATAAAGCAGCCCTCGCCCGCGACGAGGGTGCAGACCGTGTCGCCCACCGCCACCTGCACCTGTCCCTCCATCAGCACGAACAGCTCGAAGTCGCGGTGCCAGTGGGAGGGGATGCACCCGGCGATGTATTGGTGCACGTCGCCGTCGTTCGCTACCAGCGGAAAAAGAGGGCGCTGGTCGGTCAGCTCTTTCCCGTGGGGGTCCACTCGGATAAAGGATGTGTTTTGGATCATGGCTCTCACCTTTGCAATGTCGCTTTTGTTATAGTATACGCCGTTTGTGTGCAAGCCGCAAGCCCTGTTTTTTTGTATAATAGGAGCGCATTCTTGGAAAAAGACAGGAGGGATCGGTGATGAGCGTCGGTCGCACGCTGGATATGACAAAAGGGCACCCGACACGGCTGCTGCTGCGGTTTGCCATGCCGATCTTTCTGGGAAATTTGCTGCAGCAATGCTACAATCTGGTGGATACCGCGCTGGCGGGGCATATGCTGGGCGACGCGGCGCTGTCCGAGATCGGTGCGACCGCCGCGCTGTATAGCCTGATCACCAGCTTCGCGTTCGGATTTAACAGCGGTATGGCGCTGCTGGTCAGTCGTTTTTGGGGCAGCGGCGAGCGGGAGCGGATGCGCCGTGCGGTTTGCTGGATGGTGGTGTTGGGCACCGGCGTGGCGGCGTTGCTGACCGGGGGACTGCTGGGAGTGCGCCGTCCGCTGCTTTCGCTGCTGCAAACGCCGCCCGAGGTGCTGCCGGGGGCGCTGCAATATATCACGGTGATTTTGGCGGGCATTCCGCTGACTATGGCGTATAACCTGGAATCCGGTTTGCTGCGGGCGGTGGGCAACAGCATGACCCCGCTGCTGCTGTTGTTGTGCAGCACGGTGCTGAATGTGGGGCTGGATGTGCTGTTTATGGGTCCGCTGCACATGGGGGTGCAGGGCGCGGCGGTGGCGACCGTGCTGGCGCAGGGCATCAGCGCGGTGGGCGGCCTTTGGTATATGTGGCGGCGGTGTCCGGAGCTGCATTTCGGGCGGCGCGACTGGCACCCGCCGCGCGGATTTGTATCGGATATGCTGCTGACCGGGCTGAGCATGGCGATGATGAGCACCATCTTCAGTATCGGCAGCGTGATTTTGCAAGGCAGCATCAACGCGCTGGGCAAAGCGTATATCGCCGCGCAGGTGGGCGGACGGCGGTTGGTGGAGCTGTTTATGATGCCGGGCGCGGCGCTTAGCACCAGCATGGCGACCTACGCCAGCCAGAATTACGGCGCGGGGCGGCGGTCGCGCATTGCGCAGGGGGTGAAAGCCGCCTGTGTGGTGTATATGCTGTGGTGGGGGTTGTCGATGGTGTTCGCCTTTACCATTGCGCCGCAGGCGGTGCGGTGGGTCACCGGCAGCCGCGATGTCACCATCATCCGGTACGCGCTGCTGTATATTCAGGTGAGTATTCCGGTGTTTCCGCCGATGGGCTTTTTGATTATCATGCGCAACGCGCTGCAGGGGATGCGCCACCGGGTGGCACCGCTGCTGTGCAGCGGGTTGGAGCTGCTCGGGAAGATCGTGTTTGCACTGTGGCTGGTACCGGTGTGGGGATACCCGGCGGTGTGTGCGTGCGAGCCGGTCACCTGGGTGATCTGCTGCCTATTTATGGTGGGCGCCACGCTGTTGTGGCGACAGGAATTTCGGGATAACGCTGTGATAGCGAAAAAGGAGACAGAGCAATGAGCGGATATCAGCTGATCGCGTTTGATATGGACGGCACGCTGCTGAACAGCCAAAAACAGGTGAGTGCCGGATCGCTGGCGGCGATCGACCGCGCGCTGGCGGCGGGCAAGCAGGTGATTTTGTGTACCGGACGCGGTTTGGCGGAGCTGGCGGATTTTGCGGAACTGCTGCAGCGGCTGTCCTTTTGCATTTGCGCGAGCGGGGCGGTGGCGTACCGGCTGCCGCAGCGGGAAGCGTTGTTCCACCGCCCGCTGCTGCCGCAGCAGGTGTGTACCCTGCTGGATCTGGCGGCGCAGGAGGGCGCGATGATGCATTTGCTGACCGACCGCTCGATTGTGCAAAACGATCACTGTGCGCATATGGATCAGTATGGGATGGGGGTGTATCAGCCCATGTACCAGCGGGTGACCGACCAATGGGAGGATGTGCGCCGGCAATACGAGGCGGCGCCGTTCCCGGTGAACAAATGCAATTTGTACCACACCGACGACGCGTCGCGCACCCGCACCGAGCGGCGCATTCGCGACAAGGGCTTGGCGGTGGAGGTGGTGCGCGCGGAGCGCACCTCGCTGGAAATATCCGCCGCGGGGGTGGACAAGGGTACCGGATTACGCGAGCTGTGCCGCCAGATCGGGGTGCCGATCCACCAGACCATCGCGGTGGGGGATGCCAACAACGACATCGGGATGTTCCGCGTGGCGGGGCTGGCGGTGGCGATGGGCAACGCCGAGTCGGATATTCAGGCGCTGGCGGGTGCGGTGGTGGCGGATTGTGACCACGATGGCTGCGCCGAGGCGATTGATCGGTATTTGCTGTAAATAAGGGCTTGCCGCGAGCGGAAATCGACCGCTTTCGGCAAGCTTTTTGCTTTTGGGTAAAAAAGCTTGTGTCGAAAACAAGAGAATTGTAAAGTTGACTTGCACTTTGGTACGCCACACGCTATACTTAGGGCAGATACCATCGGTGTAAGATGACCCATACTTGTGACTATTGAAAGGAGGCGGAAAGAGATGCCTTCAAGCGAAAAACCGAAAAGATCCGGAAAGTGGATGGTGGTGAAAAGCATCGTCTTTCCGCTGGTGCTGCTGCTGATCGTGGCAGCGGTTGTATTGGGTGTGTATTATACCCGGCTAGGGGATGCCGCTGAGCAGCGGGTCTATCGGCTGTTGATGGATTCCACCCGCGCCCAATCGGTCGCGATGGAGGAACGGGTGAAATCCTGTTTTGAGCAGTTGGAGTTGATCGCGGCGGGAATTGATTGGGAGCAGGATGTGTACACCGATGCGGACACACTGGCGAAGATGAAAACCGCAGTGGAGAAAAGCCAGTTCGATAATCTGGGTATTGTCAAACGCGGCGGCAAGCTGCTGTACCAAAACGGTACGACTGCGGATTGTTCGGATCGGCCGTATATTGCCAACGCTTTGAACGGTGAACAGAATGTGCAGTTTTTGCGCCATGGTCGGATGAGCGGCGAGGCGGTATTTGTGTTTGCGTCGCCGGTGTATATAAACGGCCGCGTGGACGGGGTGGCGGTTGCTACCCGGAAAATGCAGGCGATCAGCGCGATGCTGGAATCCGGCAAAGAAATAGACAGCCAGAACAATATTCTCTGCTATGCGGACGGCGAGATCATATCCGGATCGCTGGATGGGGTGGAGCTGTCTACCGGCGATCAGCTTAGTCGGTATTTTGCCGACTTTTCCTTCGCTATCCAAGAAACACAGGAGGATGTCGCGACCTTCCGGTACGATGGCAAGGAGTATTACGGCATCTGTACATCGTCTGGCCTGGACGATATTTATATTTTCAGCGTGGTGGATAAGTCGTACGCCTCGTATTTGGCGGGTAGCTACATCAAATGGAGCTTGACGGTGATCGTTGGCTTGTTTTTCCTGATGTTGGCGGGTGCGATCATTACCATTGGGCAGCTGCGGCGGCGGATCACGGCGGTGCAGCAACGCGAGGCCGAGCACCGGCGGCAGTTGGAGGATTACTACCGCTTCCAGAACAAGCGCCCGGGCGAACACGCCCGTGTGGTGGCATCGTATCATGTGAATTTGACGCAGGATCGTGTGGCGGAAGACCGTGTGGAGGGACGCCGGGCGTTTTTGGGAAACGACCCGGTGGATACGGAAGCGGTTGGCACGTGGGTGCACGATCATATGTATCCCGGCGATTGGGAGCGGTATCAGGAACGGCTGTCACGCGATAGCCTGATGGCGGCATTTGACAAAGGCGCCAAGAGCGCGCAGGAGGATTTTCTGTTCTATCGCGAGGGTGTGGGCTATCTGTGGATGCGGGTAGCGGTGGATCTGGCGCAAAACCCGATGACCGAAGATCTGGAGGCAGTGGTTTGCGTGCTCAATGTCAACCGCGAGAAGCGGCTGATGCAGGCGGGACAAAAGCTGATCAACGAAAAATTCGCTGCGATGGGGCTGCTGGATGTGCGGTCGGGGCGTGTGTATGGGGTCAAGGCGCTGTCTGCCGGAAAGCCCAACCAAATCATTGAAACGCTGGTGTATGATGAGGTGGCGCATCGCGCTTTGAAAAAGCTGCTGACGCCTCATGATTACGCCGAGATCATCGATCGTGTCACGCTGAAAGCCGTGCAGGAACAGTTGGAAATCGACGGCGAGTATAAAGTGGTTTTGCATGTTGTGCAGAACGGCCACGCCACACCCACCCATTATCAGGCGCGGTATTCCTATTTGGACGACCGGCACGAAAGCATTATGGTTTCGTGCGAGGATATCACCGATCTGTTGGACAGCAAAATCGATACCGACACCGGATTGTACAACTATGTCGGCTTCCACGAGCAGGTGCGCGAGTGGGTGCGGCGGCATCCGGGGCAAAAATATCGGATGATGCGCTACAATATTGATGGTTTCCGCAACATCAACGGAACCTACGGATATGAGGCGGGCAACAAGCTGCTGCACGACATCGGGCAGTATCTGCACCGGGGCGACAGTGCCGACAGCTTTGCCGGGCATTTGAATTCGGATCACTTTGTGCGGTTCTGCTCGGCGGATTCTCCGTCGCCGGACGAGTGTTATGCACAATTTTTGGAATATTTCCGCCATTATGAGCTGCCATATCCGTTGTCGCTGCATATTGGCGTGTATGATCTTTGCGAGCCGGATTGCGACTCGTTTACCATGAGCTACAAGGCGCATCTGGCGCTGCAATCCATCAAGGGGGATATGTCCACCCATATTGCTTATTACAAAAAAGGGTTGCTGCAAGCCACCAAAGAGGAGCAGCGGCTGCTTGCCGAGGTAGAAAACGCCGTGCAGGATCACCAACTGGAGGTGTGGTTCCAGCCGCAGTACCGGTATCCCGATCGCCGCATTATCGGTGCGGAGGCGCTGGTGCGGTGGCGGCATCCCGAGCGCGGGCTGATTATGCCCAGTGATTTTGTGCCGTTGTTGGAGCGCAGCAAGCAAATCACAATTGTGGATGCCTATGTATGGGAGCAAACCTGTCGGTTTGTTGCGGAAATGCGCGACAAGGGCATCGCGGTGCCGGTTTCGGTGAATATTTCCCGCGAGGATGTGAACCGGTCGGATGTGTACGCCGCGCTGACGGGGTTGGTGCAGCGGTACGATATTCCGCCACGACTGCTGCGGTTGGAAATCACCGAAAGCGCGTATATGAAGGATCCCCGCGAGTTGACTGCGATGGTGGAGGCTTTTAGAAACAGTGGCTTTGTGGTGGAAATGGACGATTTCGGCAGCGGGTATTCGTCGCTGAATATGCTGAAGGATCTGGATATTGATGTGCTGAAGCTGGATCGCAAGCTGATTGCCGAGATCGGCGGCGACCACGACAAGAGCAACACGATTTTGCAATCGGTGGTGAGCATGGCGCATTCGCTGCATCTGGCGCTGATCGCCGAGGGAATCGAAACGCGCGAGCAGGCGGACTATTTGCAATCGATCGGATGCGAGGATATGCAGGGCTTCTATTTCAGCAAGCCGTTGCCGATGGCTGATTTCCGGCAGCTGCTGCAACAGTGACACAACGAGCAAGGCTCGTGAAAAAGGGCGCGGAGTTTTCTCCGTGCCCTTTTTGGTGCGGTTTGCCGCCGGCGGTGGGATGTGGTATACTGAAAGCAACAGAATCGGCGGTGCGTGTTGTTCCGTTAGGGGGCTGACTCCGGTATACTGAAACCATCAAACAAAGGAGGCAACCCTTATGAACACAGATAAACTGTATGCTGAACAACTCGCGAACGAATATGCACCCAAGGATACATCCAAGGTGGTCGCGCTGCGCAAGCTGGATGCCCGCGCCAAAATGCCCGCCAATGTATTTGCTTATACCTTTGGCGTGGTGATGGCATTGGTGTTTGGCACCGGACTGTGCCTGGCAATGGGCGAAATCGGCGGCGGCACCGCCGCCATGATCGCGCTGGGCATAGTGGTTGGCGTGGTCGGTATGGCAGGTATGGGCATCAACTATCCGATCTACAAAAAGCTGTTGGCACGGGGCAAACAGAAATACGCTTTCGAGATCATGCAGCTGGCGCGGGAGATTAGCGAGACATAACCGATGGACAAGTGGAGGACGATCCTGCGCCGGCTGCTGTACCCGCCCAAGTGGGTGACAGTTGTGGTGCCGCCGGTGGCGTTTGCGGCGCTGGCAGTGGTTTTTGTGACCGGACAAACCGAAAGCGCGCTGGTCTACCCGCTCTATGCCGCATCGGCGTATGCGCTGGCGGTATGGGTGGCGGCTGCTTATACAGGCATTCGGCGGCTGCGGTCGAGTGCCTTGGCGCAAAAGCTGGCGATCTCGCGATACCGTGCCGACCGGCAGTTTCGGGGTGGTATCAGCCTGTATCAGGGGATGGTCGCCAATGCGTTGTATGGTGCTTTTCGCGCGGTGACAGGTTTATGCTACGCGTCGGTGTGGTTTGGGTCGATGGCAGTATACTATCTGGTGCTGGGCGGTTTGCGCGCGGCGTTGGTAGTGGGGTATCGCCGCCGTGGAATGCGGGGGATGGCATACGAATACCGTTGGTATCGCCGAACAGCGTGGCTGCTGTTTTTGCTGAACATTCCGATGGGCGGGATGATCGTGATGATGGTGCGCACCGATGCCGGTTTTTCCTATCCGGGATATGTGATCTATCTGTCGGCGATGTACACCTTTTATACCATGATCACGGCGGTGGTGAATCTGGTGATATACCGCCGGGTCGGCAGCCCGATCTTGTCGGCGGCGAAGGTGTTGAATCTGGTATCCGCTATGATGTCGGTCTTGGGGCTGCAAACGGCGATGATCGCGCAGTTTTCCAACCATGATGACGCATTTCGGCAGCAAATGAACGCGATTACCGGCGGTTGTGTGTATGCCGCTGTAGCGCTGCTGGCGGTATATATGCTGAAACACAGTGCAGCCATGCGCAAGAGGGTGGCGAGTGATGAACAAATCGGAGAGCAAGTATTTTAATACCGCAATGCGGATGGACGAGGCGTTTTTGGAGCTGTTGGAGCACAAGGACTTTGCCTATATCACCGTCAAGGAGATTTGCGCCAAAGCAGGGGTGAACCGCTCCACCTTTTATCTGCATTACGAAACGATCAGCGATCTGCTGGAGGAAAGTCTTGCGTATATACAGAAGAAGTTTTGGGCGGAGTTTTCGCATACGAATTTCTTGGCGGAGAAGATCAACACCTGTCCGACAAGCGAGCTTATGCTGCTGACGCCGGCGTATCTGGAGCCATATTTGTCCTTTGTGCGGGCGCACGCACCGTTATATCGGGCGGCGATAGCGCGACCGGCGATTTTTCGGTCAGACGAAACCTATCGCCATATGTTTCAGCACATTTTTGACCCGATACTGGAGCGCTTTGGAGTACCGATGACACGGCGGCGGTATTATATGATGTTTTATTTGGCGGGCATCAGCGCTGTGGTGGGGGAGTGGATTCAAAACGATTGCGAGGACGATCTGGATCACATGATAGCCATTATCCAAAACTGCGTGATGCCTAAAGAATACGGCGAATAATCAACGAAAAAAGCCCGCGTATCTCGAAAGAGATGCGCGGGCTTTTCGTATGCACAAAAAGGATCAGCGGCGGGATTCCAGCAGGTGAAAGGTGGGTTTCCAGTGGATGCCGCTATCTTGGATGCAGGTATAGGCTTTGCCGGGGGTGACGCGGCTGCTGAACGGATTGGCCCATGCGCCCAGATCGATGGTGATCGCGAGCGGGGCGGAAAGGGGGAAGCGGGCGGTTGCTCCGTGCGGTCCCTGCCACAGGACGGTGCCGCCGATGGTGCGGATGGTGACCGGGTTCGGCGCGGGCAATGGCACGCGCGGCAGCGTGATGGTCACGATGTCGTCCGCTGCCGTGTCGTTTTGGGGGGAGGGGATGCAAGCCACGCCGGTCACCTCGGTTTCTGTGTGGATTGGTAAAATTTGGGTTGTGTAAACATAGTGTAGCAGAGGCACACTTATTTGTCAACTTTATTGATACAAAAGTCAACCTAACAAACGCCCGGGTCGTGTACACTGTATTCGAATAGAGGTGTGAATATGGTCAACTTTGGAGAAAAGCTGCGAACACTGCGCACACAGGCCGGTATGACCCAAACCGCGCTTGCCAAGCGGCTGAATGTGACCAAGTCGGTCGTTAGCTATTATGAGCTTCAGGAACGGATGCCGTCGCCGGAGGTGCTGGTGCGGCTGGCGGATATTTTTCATGTGACGACCGACTATCTGTTGGGGCTTGACCACCGCAAAATGGTGGATGTGTCGGATCTGACCGAGGAGGATATGCACCTGCTGCTGATCACCATTGAAACACTGCGAAAGAAAAATCAGAAATAGGAAACGAACAAAGGGGAGTCTGCTTTTGCAGACTCCCCTTTGTTGCAGTTGGGATTTAGCGATACTCGATTTTGACCAGTGGCTTGTTTCCGATGGTGTGGGCGGCTTTATATGCCATATGACCGACAAAGCCGACATAGCAGATGGTTTTATCTTCGCCCAAAGCGAACAGGTCGGATGGATGGCGAGAGGTCGGTTTGGCGCCATCGCCAAAGGTGAAGCCCTCCGCTTCCGCCTCTTGCAGGAATTGCCGACCCTTCTCGACGCTGTCAAGATAGATGTAGATGACGCAGCCGGGAAGGGCGGACAGCAGCGATCCAATACGCATATTGGTCACCTCCCTTCCTGTGGATTCCACAAAGGGAGCAAAAAGCACCCATCGATACCGATGGGTGTTGGCTGTCGCGTGGTATTAGCTCACCATCGGTCTGACTTTGGCACCTTGCCTGGCAGCAGGTTGCCGGATGGTCACAGGGTCAGTCCCTCGCATCACTCTTTATGGTGATTTTATGATACCATCCTGTTTTCGCAAAGTCAAGCGGGGCATTACGGGGTGGTTTTGTCGCCCAGATAGGTGAACCGCTGATAGGTTTTGACCGTCACGTTCGACGGTTTCGTTCCACATGGAGGCTGGACGCACCCACACGCCGCCTTCGCCGTAAAGTGCTTTGTACACCACCATCGGTTCCAGTGTTTCGCTGTGCGTGGCGATGCACAGAACTTCATATTCCCTGCCTTTGAAATGGCGATAGCGCCCGGGCTGAATGTCTTTTGTCATGTGTTTCATCTCCGTTTTGTTATGGTGTTGTGTGCGGGAGGTGGGAAACAGAATTTACATACACAGTATACTGTGTTTTTGCCGATTGTTCAACCGTGTGTTGAGGGTACAGGGTGGGTATTCCGGAGAGGGATGGCGGCGCAAAAAAAGACCTTGCAGAAAATTCTGCAAGGTCTTTTTTAATAGGTTTATATCACATCAATGACGCAATTACGCGTTTTTGATGGCCGCCTGCGCCGCCGCCAAACGAGCGATCGGCACACGGAAGGGCGAGCAGGACACATAGTCCAGACCGATCTGGTGGCAGAACTCGACAGAAGACGGGTCGCCGCCGTGCTCGCCGCAGATGCCGCAATGCAGGGTCGGGTTGACACCCTTGCCCAGCTCCACAGCCATCTTCATCAGAGCGCCAACGCCCTTCTGATCCAGCTTCGCGAACGGATCGTTCTCGTAGATCTTGGTGTCATAGTAGGCATCCAGGAACTTACCAGCGTCGTCACGGCTGAAGCCAAAGGTCATCTGGGTCAGGTCGTTGGTGCCGAAGCAGAAGAAGTCAACCTCTTTCGCGATCTCGTCCGCCGTCAGAGCAGCACGCGGGATCTCGATCATGGTGCCCACTTCGTATTTCAGATCGATGCCGGCCGCCGCGATCTCCGCATCAGCGGTAGCGGTGACAACATCTTTCACGAATTTCAGCTCTTTGACCTCGCCAACCAGCGGGATCATGATTTCGGGGACAATGTTCCAATCGGCGTGCGCTTTTTTCACATTGATCGCCGCACGGATAACCGCCTGGGTCTGCATTTTCGCGATTTCCGGATAGGTGACGGTCAAGCGGCAGCCACGGTGACCCATCATCGGGTTGAATTCGTGCAGCGACTGGATGATCGCTTTGATGGTTTCGACCGATTTGCCCTGAGCTTCTGCCAGCGCTTTGATGTCCGCTTCCTCGGTGGGAACGAACTCGTGCAGCGGCGGGTCGAGGAAGCGGATGGTCACAGGATTGCCTTCCAGCGCCTCGTACAGTTTCTCAAAGTCGCCCTGCTGATACGGCAGGATCTTGGCCAGAGCCGCTTCGCGCTCTTCCACCGTGTCGGAGCAGATCATCTCGCGGAACGCCGCGATGCGGTCCGCTTCGAAGAACATGTGCTCGGTACGGCACAGGCCGATGCCTTCGGCGCCCAGCTCACGCGCTTTGACAGCGTCGGTGGGGGTGTCGGCGTTGGTGCGCACACCCAGGGTGCGGAACTCGTCCGCCCACGCCATGATGCGGCCGAATTCGCCCGCGATCTCCGCGTCAACGGTCGGGATGATGCCGTCGTAGATGTTACCGGTGGAACCATCGATGGAGATGTAATCACCCTCGTGGTAGGTTTTGCCGGCCAGCGTAAATTTCTTGTTTTCCTCGTCCATCACGATGTCGCCGCAACCGGACACACAGCAGGTGCCCATGCCGCGCGCCACAACCGCCGCGTGGGAGGTCATACCGCCGCGCACCGTCAGGATGCCCTGAGAGGCTTTCATGCCGGTGATGTCTTCGGGAGAGGTTTCCAGACGAACCAGAACGACCTTCTCGCCGCGTTTGTTCCATTCCACCGCGTCGTCAGCCGTGAACACGACTTTACCGCAGGCAGCGCCGGGCGAAGCGCCCAGACCTTTGCCGGCCGGAGTAGCCGCTTTCAGCGCTTTGACATCAAACTGCGGGTGCAGCAGGGTGTCCAGGTTACGCGGGTCGATCATGGCGACCGCCTGTTTCTTATCGATCATGCCTTCGTCCACCAGGTCGCAGGCGATCTTCAAAGCCGCTTTCGCGGTACGTTTGCCGTTACGGGTCTGCAGCATATACAGTTTGCCGGATTCCACGGTGAACTCCATATCCTGCATATCGCGGTAGTGATCCTCCAGAGTGGCGCACACGGTTTTGAACTGCGCGAACGCTTCCGGGAACTCTTCCGCCATTTTGGCGATGGGCATGGGAGTGCGCACACCAGCCACAACGTCTTCGCCCTGCGCGTTGACCAGGAACTCGCCCATCAGGCCTTTTTCGCCGGTCGCGGGGTCACGGGTGAAGGCCACGCCGGTACCGCAATCGTTACCCATGTTACCGAACGCCATCATCTGCACGTTGACAGCGGTACCCCAGGAATACGGGATGTCGTTGTCGCGGCGATACACATTGGCGCGCGGGTTGTCCCAAGAACGGAACACCGCTTCGATAGCGCCCATGAGCTGCTCTTTGGGATCGGACGGGAAATCGGTGCCGATCTTGTTTTTGTATTCGGCTTTGAACTGGCCAGCCAGCTCTTTCAGGTCATCGGCAGTCAGCTCGACATCCTGGGTCACGCCGCGAGCTTCTTTCATCTCGTCGATGAGCTGCTCGAAGTATTTTTTACCGACTTCCATAACCACGTCGGAATACATCTGGATAAAGCGGCGATAGCAGTCCCAAGCCCAACGGGGGTTGCCGGATTTGGCGGCGATGGCTTCCACCACGTCCTCGTTCAAGCCGAGGTTCAGGATGGTGTCCATCATGCCGGGCATGGACGCGCGCGCACCGGAACGAACCGATACCAGCAGCGGATTTTCTTTATCACCGAATTTTTTGCCGGTGATGCCTTCCATCTTCACGATGTACTCCATGATCTGGTCTTTGATCTCGTCGTTGATCTTGCGACCATCTTCATAGTACTGGGTGCAGGCTTCGGTGGTGATGGTGAAGCCCTGCGGTACCGGCAGACCGAGACCGGTCATTTCGGCGAGGTTTGCACCTTTACCGCCCAGCAGGTTGCGCATGTCTTTGTTACCCTCAGAGAACAGGTAGACAAACTTTTGACTCATGTTTTGGGACCTCCTATAGCTCCTTTATTTTTGCCTGGATCTTAACCAAAAAAGATAGACAAACCCGTTGCGCGGCGCGCAAAAGCCACCACACAACTATCCTATGCATTATACCAGAGATTTTCCGGTTTTGCTATCCCTTTTCAAAAAAATTTTGAAATTCTTTGTAAATTGTCCCTTTGCACAAACTTATTCGGAAAAACCTTTCATACTCCGTTTGTTTTATTTAAGAAAAGCCCTTGCAAAGTGCGCGGTTTTTTGTCATAATAAACTTGGTATGATGTTTTGCGTACAATCTTGACGGAGAAGGGCGAGGACGACAAATGAATTTTCACGGTAAGGACATCAAAATTTTCGCGGCCAATTCCAACCCCCAGCTGGCGGGTAAGATCGCAGAGGCACTGGGTGTGCCGCTGGGCAAATCGGAAGTCAAGACCTTCAGCGATGGTGAGATCTCGGTTTCCATCAACGAATCGGTTCGTGGCTCGGATGTGTTTGTGGTGCAATCCACCTGCGCGCCGGTCAACGACAACCTGATGGAGCTGCTGATCATGATCGATGCGTTCAAACGCGCGTCGGCGGCGCGGATCACGGCGGTTATCCCGTATATGGGCTATGCGCGGCAGGACCGCAAGGCGAAAGCCCGCGATCCGATCTCGGCCAAGCTGGTCGCCGATCTGATCACGGCGGCGGGCGCCGACCGTGTGCTGACGATGGATCTGCACGCTTCGCAGATTCAGGGCTTTTTCAACATCCCGGTGGATCATCTGCTGGGTGCGCCGATCCTTGCCAACTACTTCCGCGATCTGGTGGGCAACCAGAAAGACGAGTATGTGGTAGTTTCGCCTGATCTGGGCTCGGTCACCCGTGCGCGCAACTTTGCGTCGCGGCTGGATCTGTCGCTCGCCATTGTGGACAAACGCCGTCAGCGCGCCAATGTGTGCGAAGTGATGAACATTATCGGTGATGTGCGGGATAAACGCGTGATCCTGGTGGACGATATGATCGATACCGCCGGTACGCTGTGCAACGCCGCCACCGCGCTGGTGGAAAAGGGCGGTGCCAAGAGCGTGATCGCGACGGCGACCCACGGCGTGCTGTCCGGCCCGGCGGTGGAGCGTATCCGCGACAGCGTGATCGACAAGGTCGTGCTGCTGGATACCATCGTGCTGACGCCGGATAAATGGCTGGACAAATTTGTGCAGCTGGATGTGGCGCCGGTATTTTCTGAGGCGATCGAGCGTATCTATGAGGATAAGCCGGTTTCCATTATGTTTGTTTGATTGTAGTCGGGATTGTCGAAAATACAGCAAAAAGGACGGACGGTCAGCGTTCGTCCTTTTTGGGCGTTAAGGAGAAAGCGGTATGTTTTTTAAGAAAAAGCCGACGGGGCCGGTCGATTTTATGATCGTGGGACTGGGCAACCCCGGCAAGCAATACGAAGCCACCCGCCACAACGCGGGCTTTATCGCCATGGAGGCGCTGGCTGACAAGCTGGGGGCCGAGGTGAAACGCATCAAATACAAATCCTATTGCGGCGAGACCACCATCGGCGACAAGCGGGTGCTGCTGATGATGCCGCAAACCTATATGAACAACAGCGGCGAAGCGGTGCGCGAGGCAATGCAGTTTTACAAGCTGACCCCCGCGCAGGTGCTGGTGATGATGGACGACATTTCGCTGCCGGTGGGCAAAATCCGTATTCGCCGCAAGGGCAGCGACGGCGGACAAAAAGGGATGCGCAGCATCATCACGCTGACCGGCAGCGACGAGTTCCCCCGCATCAAGCTGGGGGTGGGCGCCAAGCCGCATCCCGATTATGATCTGGCGGCGTGGGTGCTGTCCAAGTTCACAAAAGAGGAACAACCGCTGATGGTGGAGGCGGCGAAGCGCGCTGCCGATGCGGCCTGCCTGATCGCCGAGGGCGACATCGATGCCGCGATGAACCAATTTTCCCGTTGATATTTCGAGATTTTCGATAGAGGTAGAGCATGGGCGTTATTGAACGAAGCTTACAAAAACAGCCGGAATTTGCCGCGCTTTGCGGCGATGTGCAGCACGGGCAGCTGCCTGTGTGCATGACCGGACTGGGGCATATCCACAAGGTGCTGACCATTCACGCGCTGTGCGCCGTGACCGGACACCCCGCTGTGGTGGTGGTGCCGGACGAATCGGAGGCGACCCGCCTTTGCGAGGATTTGACGGCGCTGGGGCGCTCGCCGCTGTTTTTGCCGGCGCGCGATCTGTCGCTGCAACGGGTGGAATCCGCCTCGCGCGAGTATGAGCAACTGCGGCTGGGCGTGTTGTCGCAAATGGCGGCGGGGCACTACGATTGCGTGGTTGCCGGTATCGACGCGGCGGTGCAGTTTACGCTGCCGCCCGCGGTGCTGCGCTCCCGTACGCTGACTTTGACCGAGGGGCAGCCGCTGCCGGTGCCCGATCTGCCCGCCGCACTGGCGGCAGCCGGATACGAGCGGTGCGACCAGATCGAGGGTCCCGGTCAATTTGCGGTGCGGGGCGGCATTGTGGATATGTACGCGGCGGATTTTTCCGCGCCGGTGCGGTTGGAGCTGTGGGGCGACGCGGTGGACACGCTGTCCTATTTTGATCTCATCACCCAGCGGCGCACCGAGCCGCTGAAAAGCGTGTCCATTTCGCCGGCGGCGGAGATCATGTATGACGATGCGGACGCGCTCGCCGGTCAAATTGAGCAGTTGGCCAAGTCGCTGCGCGGCAAAACAGCCGCCGCTGCCAAAGAAAATCTGCTGGCGGATGTGGATCGGCTGCGGGGCGGCAGCATGCCCGCTTCGCTGGACAAATATATTCCGTTGATTTATGAGCAGCCCGCCACCCTGTTTGATTATGGGCAGGGAGCGCTGCTGTTTGTGTCCGAATGGACCAAAGCGCGCGACCGGGCGCGCACGGCGCATTGGCAGCTGCAGGAGGATATTCGTTTGCTGCTGGAACAGGGGCAGCTGTGCCGCGGGTTGTCCGAGTATATGCTGGATGATGCAGCGCTGTTGCAGAAAATGCAGGCGGGCGGCGCGATTTTGCTGGATACTTTTGCCCATTCGGGCGGGGATATTCCGCTGAAGGAGCTGTACAATGTCACCGCCCGGCAGCTGCCGGTGTGGTCGGGCAATCTGGATCTGCTGGTGGATGATCTGCAGGATGCGCTCAAGCGGGGGCTGAGCTGTCTGGTGCTGGCGGGGGCGGAGGAAAAAGCCGCCCAAACGCTGGCGGAGGATCTGGTCGGGCGGGGAGTGCCCGCGCTGTATGCCCCCGCGCCGCAGGAGCTCGCAAAGCACCGGGTGACGGTGATCCGCGGCGGGTTATCCGCCGGTGCCGAGTATCCGGATGCGGGCATTTGCATCATCACCCACGGGCGCATCGCCCAAAAGCGGCGCAAGGTGCGCGCGGGCAGCCGCCACAAGGGCGCGGAGATCCACAGTCTGTCCGAGTTGCATGTAGGCGACTATATTGTGCACGCGGCGCACGGTATTGGGCTGTATCAGGGAATCCAGCAGCTGACGGTGCAGGGCGTGGTGAAGGATTATATCAAGCTGCAGTACGATAAGGGCGACACGCTGTATGTGCCGGTGACCCAGATGGATCTGGTGTCCAAATACATCGGTACCAAGGACGATGTCACCGTGAAGCTGCACCGGTTGGGCGGTACCGAATGGCAAAAGACCAAAACGCGGGTGCGCGCGGCGGTCAAGGATATTGCCGACCAGCTGATCAAGCTATATAGCCAGCGGATGGCGACGCCCGGGTTTGCGTTTGACCCGGACGGCGAATGGCAATTCGATTTTGAACGGCGGTTTGAGTTTGAAGAAACCGATGACCAGCTGCGATGCGCCGCCGAGATCAAGGCGGATATGGAGCGACCGGTGCCGATGGATCGGCTGCTGTGCGGCGATGTCGGCTTTGGCAAGACCGAGGTGGCGCTGCGCGCCGCGTTCAAGTGTGTCACGCAGGGCAAGCAGTGTGTGCTGCTGGTGCCCACCACCATTCTGGCGTTCCAGCATTACAACACGCTGGTGCGGCGGTTTGAGGGGTTCCCGGTCAGCATTGATATGCTGTGCCGGTTCCGTACCCCCAAGCAGCAGGAGGAGATTTTGCGCAAGGCGCGCACCGGTGAGCTGGATATTCTGGTGGGCACCCATCGGATGCTGTCCAAGGATGTGAAATTCCGCGATTTGGGGCTGTTTATCGTGGACGAAGAGCAGCGGTTCGGCGTGGCGCAAAAGGAGCGCATCAAAGAGATGGCACCGGCGGTGGATGTGCTGACGCTGTCCGCCACCCCCATTCCCCGCACGCTGAACATGGCGATGAGCGGCATCCGCGATATGTCGGTGATCGAAGAAGCGCCGATGGATCGCCGCCCGGTGCAGACTTATGTGCTGGAACATGACAACAACATTTTGATGGATGCCATCCGGCGGGAGCTGCGGCGCGGCGGGCAGGTGTATTATCTGCACAACCGGGTGGAAAGCATTGAACAATGCGCGGCGGGCATCCAGATGCGTATTCCCGAAGCGCGCATCGGCATTGCCCACGGCAAAATGACCGAAGAGCAGTTGTCCGACATCTGGCAGCAGATGCTGGAACAGGAGATCGATGTGCTGGTGTGCACCACCATCATCGAAACCGGCGTGGATATTCCCAACGCCAACACGCTGATTATTGAAAACGCCGACCGGTTCGGCTTGTCCCAGCTGCACCAGCTGCGCGGACGGGTGGGGCGTTCGTCCCGCCGGGCGTTTGCGTATCTCACCTTTGTGCGGGGCAAGGTGCTGACCGATGTGGCGACCAAGCGGTTGGAGGCGGTACGCGAATTCACCGAATTCGGCGCGGGCTTTAAGATCGCGATGCGGGATATGGAAATTCGCGGCGCGGGCAATATGCTGGGTGCGCAGCAGCATGGGCATATGGAGGCGGTCGGCTACGATATGTATCTGCGGCTGTTGTCCGAAGCGGTGGGCGAGCAAAAGGGCGAAAAGGTACAGCGCGAGCCGGAATGCCTGATCGATTTGCAGGTGCCGGCGCACATTCCCGAAAACTATATCGCCGCCAACGCTCAGCGGTTGGATGTGTATCGCCGCATCGCGGATATTCGCAACCACGAGGATTATCTGGATGTGTACGACGAGCTGATCGACCGTTTTGGCGAGCCGCCGGAGGCGGTGCAGGGGTTGATCGATGTGGCGTTGCTGCGCAATATGGCGGCGTCGGTCGGTATTTACGAGATCAAACAGCAGCAGGATTCGCTGCTGCTGTACCAGCGCAAGCTGGATTTGGAGCTGGGCTCCAAAATGTCCGCGGCGCTGAAAGGGCGTGTCATGATCAACGCGGGCGGCAAGCCGTATCTGGCGGTGCGGATCAAGAAAGGATTGACGCCGCTGGACACTCTGCGCGAAGCGTTGGAAGCGGTGGTCGACCCCGAAGAGGAAAAAGCATAACGCCCGATCGGGCGAAAACAGCACACCCGGCGGAGCCTTTATACAGGCTTCGCCGGGTGTTTTGGAATATGTTTTTTGCGGTGGCGAGCGCAAGCCTCCCTCTGACGAGGGAGGTGGATTTTTGCGCAGCAAAAAGACGGAGGGAGAGAGAAATCGGTACATACTTTTGACGCTGCAAAAACCTTTTCTCTCCCTCAGTCTCGCTGGCGCTCGACAGCTCCCTCGTCAGAGGGAGCCGGATGGGCAACTTCTCTAGACAAAGAAATTGAAAGCAACAAAAAATCCGCCGCACCTCAAAAGGGGCGGCGGATGGAGATTTATTCTGTGGTGGCGTCGGTGTTGCCGATGGTATCAGGGGTGTCGTCGGTGTACTGACCGGTGATCTCGCAGTTCAGGGTCAGGGTTTCCAGCGCATCACTGGTGAGTTTGACATCCTCTTTGGGAATGTACAAGGTCAGATCGGCATAGCCGTTGGCGGGAACGGATAGCGAGGTGGGATCCCAATCGCTTGTTTGGTGACCGGTGGCGATCTCGTTGCCGTCCACATTGCTGATGGTCAGATCAAACGCCTGTACCGTTTGTGGTACCGTCAGTCCGTTGCTCAGCTTGAGCGTCACCATAAACCCGCCGTCGGCGGTATAATATGCTTCGGTCAGCACGACCTTGATGCCCTCCTGCGACAATTCGGGCAGCGCATCTGACTGGACAAAATGTCCCGAGCCGGGTGCCATTTCGTGGCCGCTGTTGCGGTTGCCGAAAATCACTGCCGCCACACAACCGACCACGATGATGACCAGCACAATGACCATCACCTTGGTCACGGTGCGGGTTTCGCTGAAATCGGCGGTCAGCGCTTTGGTCATTTCGTGCCGTTCGCGTCGTTTTTCTTCTTTTTCCTCTTGCCGGATTTCTTCGCCGCTTTTGTGGTGGCTGAAAATGGTGCTGTCCTGTTCCTGCTCCGGAATATCCGGGTTGCGGGGGTCGTTGTTCATGCGCCCACGCCTCCTTGCTGTAAGTTGCCTTTATCATAGCATAAAAGCGACGGCGAAGTAAAGAGGCGCGGGGCGCTTTTTAGAACATCCCGGTCACATTGTCCACCAGATCGCCCATGCTGCGCAGGGTTTTGCTGACGTTCTTTTTCATGCCTTTTTTGTGCGAGCGCATATAGCTGTAACCGACAGCGCCCGCGACCGAGCCCATCATCATGCCGATGCCGGCGCCCTTGACAAAGGACATCATGCTGCTTTGTTTCATCATCAGGCCATCTCCTTTCCGTTTGATTCGGTGTTAGTATGTGCCGCGGGGGGTGAAAAATTTCGCGGCGTTTTCTGGAAATGGTGGTTGTAAAATCGCGCCATATACGCTAAAATAGAAGATAGTATTTTTTATCACTTTTTTGGAGGCATTTTTATGAAAACATATCCGCTGTTGCTCAAACCGCCGGTGAAGGATTATATCTGGGGCGGTACGCGCTTGAAAGACGAGTTTGGCTATCAGACCGACGCGGCGATCGCCGCCGAGGCGTGGGTGCTGTCCTGCCATAAGGACGGTTCCTGTGTGGTGGAAAACGGCGAAATGGCGGGCAAAACGCTGCCCGAAGTGCTGGAAGCTTGGGGCGACGATGCGATCGGCGCCAAAGCGGCGGCGTTCCCGTATTTCCCGGTGCTGATCAAATTGATCGATGCGCACGATCGGCTGTCGGTGCAGGTGCACCCCAACAACGAGTATGCCATGCGGGTGGAAGGCGAATTCGGTAAAACCGAGATGTGGTATGTGGTGGATTGCGAGCCGGGCGCTCAGCTGATCTACGGCTTTAACCGTGGGCTGACAAAAGAGGAGTTCCGCGCCCGCATCGAGGACAACACGCTGATGGATGTGTGCAACATGGTGCCGGTGAAAAAGGGCGATGTGTTCTTTATCGAAGCGGGTACGCTGCACGCGATCGGCGCGGGTATTCTGATTGCCGAAGTGCAGCAGAATTCCAACACCACCTATCGTGTGTCTGACTACGGCCGCTTGGGTGCGGACGGCAAACCGCGTCCGCTGCATGTGGACAAAGCGGTGGATGTGACCGTGACCACGCCGCCCACCATTCCGTATGGCGCGATCGGCGAAGTGACGACGGTCAGCGGCGGCAGTGTGCGCAAGCTGGCTTCCTGCGATCTGTTCACCGCCGAAGCGGTGGAGCTGGACGGCTCGATGCTGTTTGGCTGCGGCGAAAGCTTCACCTCGGTGCTGGTGCTGTCCGGCGATGCGGAAATGGAATGGGACGGCGAGAAAAAAGCGCTGAAAAAAGGCGACAGCCTGTTTGTGCCCGCCGGTGTGTCGGTGCGGCTCAGCGGCAAAGCCGAGCTGCTGTGCAGCCGGGTGTAATCCATGCCACAGCTGAATATTGTGCTGGTGGAGCCGCAGATCCCGCAGAATACCGGCAATATCAGCCGTACCTGCGCGGCGACCGGCGCCCGCCTGCATCTGGTGGGGCCGATGGGTTTTACCATTACCGATAAGCAGTTGAAACGGGCGGGGCTGGACTACTGGCATCTGCTGGATGTGACCTATTACGAGAATTTGGCGGATTTTTTCGCGAAAAACGCCGGTCCGTTTTACTATTTTTCCACCAAAGCGCAACAGGTATACGCGGATGTGCGCTATCCCGACGGCGCTTATCTGGTGTTTGGCAAGGAAACCGCCGGGCTGCCCGAAGAGCTGATGCACGACGATCCGGAGCACAGCGTGCGGCTGCCGATGCTGGACGATGACACGGCGCGGTCGCTGAATTTGTCCAACACCGTGGCGGTGGGCGTGTATGAGGTGCTGCGGCAATGGGGATTCCCGGCGCTGCGCACCAAAGGACATTTGACAAAATATTGATATCTGCCGGAGGGCAGAAAGGAAGTGCCGGTTATGCCGACAAGCCAAAAAGTGACGGTGCGCATTTGCGATATGCCGTACACCATCACAACCGACGAGCCGGAAAGCTATTTGCAGGAGCTTGGCAAGCAGATCGATGCGCGTATGCGCGAGCTGATGGCGGACAACCCGCGGGTGTCCACCAATATGGCGGCGGTGCTGACCGCCATTACGCTGGCGGATCAGGCGCACAAATCGGAGGAAGCCGCCGATAATCTGCGGGTGAAGCTGCGGGATTATCTGGCGGAAAACGAGTCGCTGCAAAAGCAACTGGAGCAGGCGACGAGCACCAAGGGGCGCAAACAATCATGAATAGACCTCCGCTGGAAATTCTGGCGCCGGTGGGATCACCGGAGATGCTGGAAGCGGCGGTACGGTGCGGAGCAGACGCTGTCTATATGGGAGCGTCTGCTTTTCATGCCCGCCGCAATAGCTATTGCTTTTCGGACGACGAACTGCGCCGCGCGGTGGCATACTGCCACGCGCGTGGGGTGGCGGTGCATCTGACGCTGAACACGCTGATTCGCGAAGAGGAAATGACGGCGGCGGTGGCGCTGGCGCAGACCGCCTGTGCGGCGGGAGTGGATGCGTTGATCGTGCAGGATATGGGGCTGGCGGCGCGGATTCATTCCGCAGCGCCGGAGTTGACACTGCACGCGTCCACCCAGCTGTCCTGCCACACCCCGGAGGGGGTGCGGCGGCTGCGCGATGCCGGCTTTTCGCGAGTGGTATTGGCGCGTGAGATGAGTGCCGAGGAAATTCGCGCCTGCGCCGGGCTGGGGTGCGAGCTGGAAGTGTTTGTGCACGGGGCGCTGTGTATGAGCGTGTCGGGGCAATGCTATTTTTCCGCCATGCTGGGCGGACGCAGCGGCAACCGGGGTTTGTGCGCCCAAACCTGCCGCCTGCCGTTCCGCCCGGACGGCAGCGATGATCGTGGACGGGCGGCGTTAAGCCTAAAGGATATGAGCCTGCTGCACGAGATGTCGGCGCTGTCGGAGCTGGGGGTGTGTTCGCTCAAAATCGAGGGGCGGATGAAACGCCCCGAGTATGTGGCGGCAGCGGTGACGGTGTATCACGCCGCCGCGCGGGGCGAGCAGCCTGATCCGCAAACGGTGGAGGATCTGCGGGCGGTGTTTTCCCGTTCCGGATTCACCGATGGGTATTTCACCGGTGACCGGCGGGATATGTTCGGGGTGCGGCGCAAAGAGGATGTGACCGCCGCCGCGCCGGTGTTGAAACGGCTGCAGCGGCTGTATGACGGCGAAAAACCGCGGGTGTCGGTGGATATGGCGCTGACCGTGGCGGCGGAACAGCCGGTAACGCTGGTCGTGGCCGACGGAGAGCACACCGCACAGGTGACCGGAGAGCCGCCGGAAACGGCGCTGCACCGGGCGCTGGATCCGGAACGCGCCGAAGCGCAGCTGCGCAAAACCGGCGGCAGCCCTTTTGCCGCCGGACAGGTGCGGGTCAATGTGGAGCCGGGGTTGACCATGCCGCTGTCGGCGCTCAACGCGTTGCGGCGGGACGGTTTGGAGCAGCTGCTTTCCCTGCGCGCGGCACGGGAAGTGCCGGTATGGGACGAGACGGCGCGGCCGCCGGAGCTTTCGCCGGTGGCGCGACGAGAACAGCCGTTGTTGATCGCGCAGTTCGCGCGGGAGGCGCAGGTGCCCGCCGCGCTGGACGCGGATGGGCTGGTGCTGCCGCTGGACACGCCGGTGGAGCGGCTGCAGTATTGGCGGCGGAAGATGCCGGTGGCAGTGGCGATCCCGCGCGGGATGTTCGGACGCGAACCGGCGGTGCTGGCGGCACTGAAACAGGCGCGCGAAGCGGGCATCACCGCTGCTTTGTGCGGCAATGTCGGCGCGGTCGGGTTGGCGCTGCAGGCCGGGATGCGTCCGGTGGGCGGCTTTTCGCTGAACATCGCCAACAGCGAGGCGCTGGCGGCGTATGCCCGCATGGGGCTGCAGGCGGCGGTGCTGTCGATGGAGCTGACCTTTTCGCAGATGGCGTTCGCCGCGCGCGCGCCGGTGCCGACCGGGTTGCTGGTGTATGGGCGGCAAGCGTTGATGCTGACCCGCAACTGCCCGCGGATAGGCGGGGTGCCCTGCGGCAGACGGAACTGCGGCGGGTCGTTGACCGATCGCCGCGACAAGGTGTTTCCGCTGCAATGCGACGGTGGGTGCGTGGAGGTGCTGAACGCCGACCCGCTGTATTGGGCGGATAAGCGGGGCGAGATTCCGCCGGTGGATTTTTGGCTGTTGTCTTTTACCGACGAAACGCCCGACCAGGCGGCGCAGGTGACCAAATGGTACCGCGCGGGCGGACCCAGACGCGAGGGAATCACCCGCGGGCTGTACCGCCGCGGGGTGGAATAATGAATGATACGGAAAAAGGGACTGATGCGATCGCATCAGTCCCTTTTATCCGTTTGTATCAGTTTTAGTTTTTGGGCGCGGGGGAGGCGTTTGATCGCGGCCTCGCGCCGCAGCGCCGCCGACTTGTCCGCGCACGGCTCCCGGTAGATCACGGTGACCGGACGATGCGAGCGGGTGTATTTGGCGCCTTGCCCGCGGTTGTGCACCGCGGCGCGGCGATCCACATCGGTGGCGATACCGGTGTAAAGGGTGTTATCGGCACAACGCAGAATGTACACCCAATACGCCGGTTGGTGGTTTCAATCGTCGTAGCCGTTCGGGTTCTGGTTTTGCCAGCGCCACGAATCGCGGCACATATCCAGCAGCGATTTCTCCGCTTTCCATCCCAGTATCTTCTGCGCTTTGGTGGGATCGGAATAGCAGGTGGCGATGTCGCCGGGGCGGCGGGGCACAATGGCGTAGGGAATGGTGATGTCGTTGGCTTTTTCAAACGCTTTGACAATATCCAGCACGCTGTAGCCGGTGCCGGTGCCCAGATTGAACGGCTCGGCGCCGGTGTGGTTCAGCGCATAGTTGACCGCGCACACATGCCCGCGTGCCAGGTCGACCACGTGCAGATAATCGCGCACGCCGGTGCCGTCGGGAGTATCGTAATCATCGCCGAACACCGACAGCTGCTCGCGTTTGCCGATGGCGACCTGCGAAATGAACGGCATCAGGTTGTTGGGGATGCCGCGCGGGTCTTCGCCCAGCTGACCGCTTTCGTGCGCACCGATGGGGTTGAAATACCGCAGCAGCACCGCCGACCATTCCGGGTCCGCCGCGCAGATGTCTTTGAGGATCTCTTCGATCATGTATTTGGTGCGGCCGTAGGGATTGGACACGGCGCCGGTGGGCATATCCTCGGTGCGGGGGGAGGGGAGATCGGCGTTGTACACCGTCGCAGACGAGCTGAAGATCAGCCGCTTGCAGCCGTGCTCCGCCATCACTTCACATAGCACCAGCGTGCCGGTCACATTGTTGTCGTAGTACATCAGCGGTTTTTGGGTGGATTCGCCCACCGCTTTCAGCCCCGCAAAATGGATGACCGCGTCGATGGATTGCTCCGAAAAGACCTTTTGCAAACAGGCTTTGTCCCGCACATCCCCTTCGTAAACCGGGAAGGTTTTGCCGGAAAGCGTCTGTACCCGCCGGATGACTTCGGGCTTGGAGTTGCAGTAGTTGTCCAGCACCACAATATCGTAACCGGCGGTCAGCATTTCCAGACAGGTGTGGCTGCCAATATATCCGCTTCCGCCTGTAATAAGTATTGCCATTTTCCCCACTCCTTATTATAATAGGAATATAACAAAATCAGTATAGCATTGCCAAGGATGAAATGCAAGACGAAAGGATGTCTACGATATGCAACATGAACAAAAGCCGACGCTGCTGATTATGGCGGCGGGTATGGGAAGCCGCTTTGGCGGTTTGAAACAGATCACGCCGGTGGGACCGAACGGCGAAATGATTATTGATTATTCTATTTACGACGCGGTGCGTGCCGGATTCGGCAAGGTTGTGTTTGTTATCAAAAAAGAGATCGAGCAGGCGTTTCGTGCGAATATCGGCGATCGCGTGGCGCAGCGGATTCCGGTGGAGTATGTGTATCAGGAGCTGGACAAGCTGCCGGAAGGCTACGCTGTGCCGGAGGGGCGGGTGAAACCGTGGGGCACCGGTCACGCGGTGCTGTGCAGCCTGCCCAAGCTGGACGGGCCGTTTATGGTCATCAATGCCGACGACTTTTACGGACAGGACAGCTACCGGCTGATGGCGGAATTTTTGAGCCGTCCCGCCGCCGGCGATAAGCATCATCTGGCGATGGCGGGCTATGTGCTGGACAACACGCTGACCGACAACGGCTATGTGTCGCGCGGCATTTGCACGGTGGACGAGCATGGCTATCTGACCGATCTGACCGAACGCACGCATATTGAGCGGCGGGACGGGCAGGCGATGTACACCGAGGACGATGGCGCAAGCTGGCATACGCTGCCGAACGATTGCCCGGTGTCCATGAACTGCTGGGGCTTCCCGGCGGGGGCAGCGGCATCGTTCGAGGCGAGCTTCCGCGCGTTTTTGGATCAGCCGGGCAAAGACCCGCTGAAAGCCGAGTTCTATCTGCCGTCGGCGGTGGACGCGATGGTGGACAGCGGCGCGGCGGATGTGCAGGTGCTGCGCACAACCGATCGCTGGTACGGCATGACCTATACCGCCGACCGCGAGCAGGTGACGGCGGCGATCCGTGGGTTGGTGGATGCGGGGCAGTATCCCGAAAAGCTGTGGGAGTAAACGCCCTTTTATATATAATAAGGTAATATATTATGTACATTATATAGAGCGACGAAAGGAACGAACAATATGTGTGAAGAAAATCAGGGCTTTGCGGGGTTGGAACTGAGCGCTCCGCTGCTGAAAGCTCTGCGGAAAATGGGATTCACCGCGCCCACCCCGGTGCAAGAGCAGACCATTCCGGTGATGATGGAGGGGCGCGATGTAATCGCCAAGGCGCCGACTGGTACCGGCAAGACCTGTGCGTTCGGGATTCCGCTGCTGGAATGCTTGCGGGAGGACACGCAGGATATTCAGGGCATTGTGGTTTGCCCCACACGGGAGCTGTGTGTGCAGATCGCCGAAGAGCTGCGGCGGCTGGCGGCGTTCCGCCCCGATGTGCGTATCGCCTGCATTTACGGCGGGCAGCCGATGGATCGGCAGCGCCGCGCGCTGGAAAAGCATCCGCAAATTGTGGTGGCGACACCGGGACGGCTGCTGGATCATATGGGGCGCGGCACAGTGTGGCTGGGCAATGTGTACACGGCGGTGCTGGACGAAGCGGACGAGATGCTGAAGATGGGCTTTATCCGCGATGTGCGCAAGATATTGAACCAAACACCGGCGGATACCCAGATGGTGATGTTCAGCGCGACCATTTCGCGGGAAGTGATGGACGTCGCGTGGGAGTATCAGCGGGACGCGGTGGAGATCACGGTGGCTGCTGAGGGGGACAATCGCCCCCAGATCGCACAGTTTTTGCTGGAGTCGGCGGGCAGCCAGCGGATGCAGGATATGCGCATCATTTTGGACGATTTGGACATTCACCGCGCGATGGTGTTTGCCAACCGCAAGAACACGGTGCGGATCCTGACCGAAAAACTGACCCGCATGGGATGGTCGGTGGACTGCCTGCACGGCGACATTCCGCAGGCGCAGCGCAACCGGGTGATGAACGGATTCCGCGAGGGAAAATTCGAGATTTTGGTTGCCACCGATGTGGCGGCGCGCGGCATTGATGTGGACGATGTCGAGGCGGTTTTCAACTACGATATTCCCGACGAAAACGAGTATTATCTGCACCGGATCGGGCGTACCGGCCGCGCCAAACGGCGGGGCATTGCAGTGACCTTTGCGACCGCCGATGACCGCTTCCGTATCCGCGATATTAAGAAGTATACCCACTCGGATATGCAGCCGATCCACTATAATGACGACGGAAAATTGGTGACGGAGGACGGAACACCCTTTGAAAAAGCCGCCGAATCCGCTGGTAATTTGTCGGAGAATGAATAAATAAAACGAAAAAAGAATGAATATTCAGCACACCCCCGAAAATATAGCGCAAATCCCCGCGGATTATTCATGAAAATTGAATTTTTTTCGATTTTTCAAAGATTACAGATGTGTAACTTTTGGTTGGTTGCACAAAATTCCGGAATTTCGTTCCAACTGCACGGCGAATTACCAGAACTGGAAAAAAGTGGAAAAAAGAAAGGCGTTTTATACCAAACTCGATTTTGGTTTTAGCGATATCGTGCAATTTTACCGGAAGTTACGGACACCGCCTCGAAAATGACACAAAGTTTTCCACAGGGGGTGTGGAAAACTTTTTTGGGGCAGGTTTTTGAATTTTGCGCGTATCTTTGTGCGGTTTTAACGAAAATGGACATCCAAAATCTTTTGACAGCGTGTGAACTGACGAGTATAATACGAGCTATCCGAAAAACACGGATGGGCGGTTGCATGACCGCCGCTGGATGCAGAGAAACGACCCCTCAAATTTGACTGTTTTCTCTGCGGAAAGGATAGCTTATGGATACCATATATCGTATTGCCTCCCATGTTGCGCGCGTTGTGAGCCACAGAGGATTTGCAGCATCGGTATTGGCCGTCGGAAGCGCAGGTGTAGTTGCTTTGGCATCGGTCGCGGCGGAAGCGGTGGCGGGTGCGCCGGCAGACAAAGTTGTTTTGAGCATGCAAAACGATTCGTACGTGGTACGGGCGGACGCGCTTTCCCTGGCACCCAGTGTGCCGGCGGGATTCGATGTGACCGTGAAGGCCGACGGTGCGGATACGATGCTGCGTGTGTCGACCGGCACGGTCGAGTCGGCATTGGAGACGGTAGGCGTTTCGGTGAGCGCGGACGATGTGTTGTCGGCGCCGCTTTCGGAAACGTTGACCCCGGACATGGAGATCACCGTACAGCGGGTGACCTACCGGGATGTGACCAAAACGGAAACCATTCCGTTTGAAACCAAGACGAAAAAAGATAATTCCCTGAAAAAAGGCACCACCAAGGTGGCGACCAAGGGACAGAATGGCGAACGCACCATCACCTATCGCGAGCGGTTGGTGGATGGTGAGGTGGTGGAAAGCAACCAGCTTTCTACCGAAGTGACCAAGCAGCCGGTGAACGAGGTCAAGGTGGTCGGCACCAAGTCGGTTTCCACCACGACCAAAAAGGCTGCGGCGAAAAAGGCAGCCAGCGGCAACGGTTCGTACACCGACGATGATGTGTACGCGTTGGCGGTGGCGATCTACCGCGAAGCAGGCAGCGATTATCTGTCCGACGAGCACCGGGCGATGGTCGGCTGCGTGGTGATGAACCGCGTGAAAAGCCGCGAATTCCCCAACACCATCCGCGGCGTGCTGACCCAGCCGGGACAGTACGCGGGGCTGTGGACCAACGGGATCTATTTCCCGGCGGGAACCAATACCTCCTCTAGCGCCGTGCGCCGTGCGTATCGCATTGCGCGCGAGGTGCTGAACGGTCAATGGGAATGCCCGTCCAACGTGGTGTTCCAAGCCGGCTTCCAGCAGGGAAGCGGCGTGTACCGTGCCATTCCGGGCGGCGGTACGGTCACCTATTTTTGCTACAGATAAAAGATGAGATATGCGCGGCGGTCGATACAAAATGAGGGTGTATCGACCGCCGCTTTGCGTTTTGTGTGTGCCGGCGGCAAAAAATGTCGAAAGCGTGGGGACGGTTTTGGGTAGGTTTTTGCGGCGGGTTGCTTGACACTGACGCGGAAATACGGTAACATATACGAGTAGACATCGTTTTCCATACACAGGGCGCGGCCGCACGCGCCGGGCGGTGGAAAGAACAGGAGGTACACGATGGGTTATCGCATTACGACCGACTCGACGGCCGATTTGCCGCAGGCGTTTTTGAAAGAACGGGACATCCCCTGCGTGGGGTTGAGCTTTATGCTGGAGGGTCAGCAATACACCGAGGGTCCGGATGTGACCATCACCATGCCGGAATTTTACGACAAGCTGCGCGCCGGGGTGCCCGCCACCACGATGCAGGTGAACGCGTTTGAATTCACCAGCTTTGTGGAGCCGTTTTTGGCGGCGGGCGAGGATGTGCTGCATGTGGCGTTTTCCAGCGGGTTGAGCGGTACCTATGCGTCCTGCGCCAGCGCCGCCGAGGAGCTGCGCGCCAAATATCCCGATCGCCAGCTGGTGGTGGTGGATACGCTGGCGGCATCGCTGGGCGAAGGGTTGCTGGTGTACTATGCCGATGAAAACCGCAAAGCAGGCATGAGCCTGACGGACAATGCGCAGTGGCTGGAGCAGCACAAGCTGAACCTGTGCCATTGGTTCACGGTGGACGATTTGATGCATCTGCATCGGGGCGGACGCGTATCCAAAACCTCCGCGATCTTGGGTTCGGTGATCGGTATCAAACCGATCTTGCACGTGGACGATGAGGGGCATTTGATCCTGGTCGGCAAAACGCGGGGACGGCAATCCTCGCTGGCGGCACTGGTCAAAAAGATGAAAGAAACCGCGCTGGACAATGTGAAAGACCAGACCATCTTCATCAGCCACGGCGATTGCCTCGCCGATGCTGAGCGGCTGCAGTCCATGGTGGAAAACGAGCTTGGCTGCCGCACCTTCCTTATCAACTATGTGGGAACCGTGATCGGGAGCCATTCCGGTCCGGGTACGCTGGCGTTGTTCTTTATGGGCGACCATCGATAAAGGCATATTTCGAGCATATGGCGGGCGTCATATGCTCGTTTGCTATATCCGGCGGGATTGCCCGCCGGTTCAGAACAGGAGGAGATTATCATGGCGGATATTCGTCCGTTTCGCGCGTGGCGCTTTGCCGACAGGGCGGGGCGCATGGAAGAGTTGACCTGCCCACCCTATGACATCATCAGCGAGCAGCAGCGTCAGGCGTATCTGGCGCGCAACCCGCACAACATCATCCGGCTGGAGCTGCCTCGCGATGGGGCGGATCCGTATGCGGTGGCGGGCGAAACGCTGCGCCGCTGGAAGCAGGAGGGGATCCTGCAGCAGGATGAGCAGGCGGCGTTTTACATTTACGATATCACCTTTACGGTGGAGGGGCAGACCCGCACGGTGGGCGGATTGATTGCCCAAACGCATTTGGAGGAGTTTTCCAAAGGCATTGTGCTGCCGCATGAATTCACGCTGTCTAAAGCCAAGGAGGATCGCTTTCAGTTGATGAAAGCGACCCACAGCAATTTCAGCCATATCTATGCGCTGTACCGCGACGACAGCGGCGAGGTGGAGCAGCAACTGGCACAGCAGCGGCAGCAAGCGCCACTGGTGGACATGACCGACGAAGCGGGGTTGACCCATCGCTTGTGGGCGATCACCGACCCGACGGTCAACGAAGCGATCCGTCGCCAGTTTGCGGACACCAAGCTGTATATCGCGGACGGGCATCACCGGTACGAAACCGCGCTGCGCTATCGCGACTATTGCCGCGAACAGGGCACGCCGGTGGGTGCGGGCGTGGATTATGTGATGATGATGCTGGTGGAGATGAGCCACCCGGGGTTGGTGGTGTTCCCGACCCACCGGTTGATTCGCGATCTGGCGGACTTTGATCCGGCGGCGATGCTGGATGCCTGCACCGCGTATTTTGATGTGCAGCGGGGCGTGGCGCTGGGCGATGTGAAAGCGCGGCTGGACAAAGCGTATGCCGCGGGGCAAAAAGCATTCGGCTTTTACGCGGGCGGCGACAGCGCCGCGCTGCTGACGCTGAAGGATGCAGCGGTGATGGACGGTGTGCTGCCGGATCAGTCGCCGGTATCCCGCCAGCTGGATGTCAATGTGCTGCACACACTGATTTTGGAGCGGCTGATGGGTATTGACAAGGAGAACATGGCGAACCAGAAGAATCTGACCTATACCCGCGATATGGACGAGGCGATCGCCGGTGTGCGGGAGGGTGCGTTCCAAGCCTGCTTTGTGATGAACCCCACCCGGGTGGAGGAAATTCGCGATGTCGCCGCTGCGGGGGAGAAGATGCCGCAAAAATCGACTTATTTTTACCCCAAGCTGATTACCGGATTGACGCTGAATAGCCTGGACTGATACGAATCTACCAGAAGCCGACAGATTGTCGGCTTCTTTTTTAGTTAAAAAGCAGTAGTTGAAACACGAAAAACGCAATATTTGATTAGTTTTTGCTTGGAACCACGGGCGAAACGACTGGCAGACAAATAGCGAATGTGATACCATAAAGATGAGCATGGGGGTGTGATGCCCCCTTTTGCAAAGATATGGGAAAAGAGTTCGATATTTCAAAAGGAGGAAGAAGCATGAAGAATGCCAAGCATCGACTGACCGCGTTTGGCTGCGCGGCGGTCATGGCCATGGGCGCGGTGGCGCTGCCCCTGTCGTCCGGCTTGCCGGTGGCAACGGCGGCTACACAGCGCAGCGAGCTGTTCTGGGATACCAGCTACTCGTTTGAGGAGCGCGCGGCGGATCTGGTGTCGCGGCTGACACTGGCGGAAAAAGCCACCCAGCTGGGCAACTCGACGCCGGCGATCCCGCGGCTCGGTATCGCCAAGTACGGTTTCTGGAACGAGGGTCTGCACGGTGTGGCCAACACCAAGAAGGGCGAGGGCGAATTCGCCACGTCGTTCCCGTATTCCATCGCGATGGCGGCATCGTGGGATCCGGAGCTGATCGAAGCGATCGGTTCGGCTTCCGGCGATGAGGCGCGCGCCTACAACAACGATGGTCACCGCGACCTGTCGTACTGGTGCCCCACCATCAACATGAGCCGCGACCCGCGTTGGGGTCGTAACCACGAGGGCTACGGCGAGGACAATTTCCTGACTTCGCAGATCGCCATCGGGTTTATCAACGGTTATCAGGGCAAAAACGATACCGGTGTGGAAAAGAACGCGGATGGTACCAACAAGTACCTGAAGGTTATCTCCACGCTGAAGCACTACGCTGCCAACAACAGCGAGTACAACCGTGAGGACGGTTCCTCGTCGGTGACCAACCAGTACATCCGCGAGTATTTTACCCGCGCATTTAAGGATGTCATCCAGGGCACCAACGTCAACTCGGTGATGAGCGCGTACAATATGGTCAACGGCGTGCCGTCTTCCGGCAGCTACTATCTGCTGGATACGCTGCTGCGCAAGACCTTTGGCTTCAACGGCTATGTGGTGTCCGACTGCGGCGCGATCAAGATCATTGCGGCTCCGCAGAACCACTATTGGAAGCCCAGCGATTGGACGAACAAAGTGGACGCGTTGACCGGTCAGCAGGGCTTGCCGGACAAAAACGGTCTGTTCGTGAATGGCTTGAACAAAGACAAATACCAGCCCATCGATTACACCAAGTTTGAAGACGAAACCGGTCACTTCACCGATCCCGGTGCGGTGGCTCTGTGCTTGGCGGCGGGCTGCGATATGGATTGCGGTGCGATTTATCCGAACAATGCCCAGGCGGCTGTCAACGCCGGCATTCTGGATGAAAACACCATTGACCGCTCGTTGGTGCGTATCTTCACCGCGCGGATGAAGACCGGTGAGTTCGATCCCAAGGAAGAAGTCACCTATCGCAACGGCGACAAATATCAGTGGAGCACGCAGATCGGCGCGAAAGATGCCAAAGAGCACAACACGCTGAACAAACAGCTGGCGGAGGATTCCTCCACCCAGAGCATCGTGATGATGAAAAACGATGCGGCGAAAGGCGAATCCACCCCGATCCTGCCGCTGAGCAAGGATAAGAAAAATGTCGTGATGGTCGGCCCGCTGGTGCAGCAGAATATTTTGGGCGGCTATTCCGGTACTCCCAGCGACGAGAACCTGTCCACCCCGCAAGAGGGTGTGGAAGCGCTGCTGGGTCAGAAAGTGACCTATATCTCGGGTAAATCCGCGTCCAACGCGTATATGCCCAATTTGCGCAAAGTCACGCTGAAAGACAAAGACGGCAAAGTGCTGTCGACGCTGACTCCCGAAAATGTGGATAGCTACACCGGCTGTGAGCTGGATGGCACCAAAAACTTCCGCTACATTCAGCCGGAAGCGGTCATCAGCTTCAAAGATGTGTACATGAAAGACACCGCGTTGGTGGAGCTGGAGATCGCCGGCGGCGACAAAGCGCTGCAGGGTCATATCGAGCTGCACTACGGCAACGTGGACGGTGGTGTGCTGGCGGATATCAAAACCGTGAAAACCAGCGGCGATACCGATTACACGGTCGTGAGTGGCTTTAACAGCACCGGTAACTATGACCAGCGCGACATCCATGTGGTATTCCACAGCGATGAAACGACAGTGTCCTTTACCTCTGCCGAGCAGAACACCATCAAAAACGCGGATGCCGTGATCGTGTGCATCGGCGGTGTGAACTCCGCTGAGGGTAACGACCGCAACAGCATCGCGCTGTGGAACAGCCAGGACGAGCTGGTGAAACAGGTTGCGACCCTCAACCCCCGCACGGTTTGCCATATGCAGACGGTGGGTGTGGTCGAAATCGGTCGGTTTAAGGATATTACCCCGGCGATCCTGTGGACCTGCAACAACGGTCAGGCGCAGGGCAACGCGCTGGCGCGTGTGCTGTTTGGCGAGGTCAACCCCTCCGCAAAACTGCCCTTCACCTGGTATTCCTACAACAGCCAGCTGGAGACCATTGACGATTACGATCTGCAAAACGATCAGTACAAATACGGCGGCTGGACCTATCAGTACTTTACCGGTGATGTCGATTATCCGTTTGGTCATGGCTTAAGCTATTCAACCTTTGCTTACAGCAACCTGAAGCTGGATACCACCAGCGTGACGCCGGATTCCACCATCAAAGCGACGGTGGATGTGAAAAACACCAGCAAGGTGGACGGCAAAGAAACGGTGGAGCTGTATGTGAAGGCTCCGAACGCCGACGGTAAGGATCGTCCGTTCAAACAGCTGAAAGCGTTTGAAAAAGTGGAGATCAAAGCCGGCGAAACCAAAACGGTGGAACTGACCTTGCCGCTGAAGAATTGCTATTTCTGGAGCGAAAAGGATCAGAAGAATGTGTGGGATCAGGGCACCTATACCGTGTTTGTTGGTCCTTCCTCGAACGAAAAGGATGCAAATGCGCAGACCGCGACCTTCAGCCTGTCCGGTCAGCCCAAAGACGCGATCAGCACCGTGACGGCGATCCCGAGCGGTACGAAGCTGAACGCGGCGCATCCGGATCTGAAACTGACCACTGATCTGACGGTGGCGATGCAGGACGACACCCTGCTGGATCAGGCGGCGCTGGAAAAAGCCGGTGCCACCGTGACCTATACCACCAACCGTAATGGTGTGGTGACGGTCAGCAAAGACGGCGTGGTTTCGCCGGTGGGTGCGGGTCTGGTGACCATCACCGCGACGGTGAAACTGGCGAATGGCGACACCCAGTCTGCTTCGTATGCGGTGGCGGTTGTCGATGAGCTGACGCTGCTTGATCTGACGGTGAACGGCGAAACCGTTTCCGGTTTTGCACCGTCCACCACCGAGTACTTTATGCCGATCGACGGCGACAAAGTGCCGGAAGTGAAATACAACGCCGGCGGCGCGACGGCGGTGCTGAAAAACGCGAGCGCGGTTCCGGGCGACACCACCGTGACGCTGACCAAGGACGGTAAATCGGTGACTTACACCATCCATTTCCAGAAGCGCAGCGAGGACTATGTTGTCGCGAGCTTCTCTCAGATGGACGGCGAGTACGAAACCAAGAAATCCGGTGACCAGCTGTATGCCGACTGGAAATTTGCAGATCAGATTTCCGGTTCGACCAAGTCGGTCAACTTCTACACCCACAACATGAGCGACCTGCATCTGCGGGCGACGGTCACCTTGTCCAAACCCGACGACACCATTTCGGATGCCGTGGCGTACGGCAAGGGCTGGCTGAAGCTGCGCTCGGTGGAGAAAAACGGCGAAAACAATGCGGGCTGGGATTTGGATAAAGTGGATCTGGGGCTCAAAACCGGCGTCAACTACATCGATATTCCGCTGACGACCGGGCTGACCACCACCAAGGGTACCATGGATTGGGCGCAGGTGGATCGCTGCATCTTCGTCATCAACACCGCTGATCTCGGCGGCGGCTATAAGATGAAGCTCGAAAATGTCCGCGTGGTGGACACTTCGCTGGGCGGCGAACGCGATAAACTGTGGGCGGCGATCAACGATAAGTTTGACACCACCAAATACACGCCCGAATCGGCGGAGCATTATGCGGCGGCACTGGCGGATGCGCTGGAAACCGTGTTGAAAGACAATCTGCCGGAGGATACCTACAAATCCAAGATTCAACCGCTGGAGGATGCCAAACAGCATCTGGAGCCGCTGACCTATGTGGTCGAGACCTTCTCGCAGGCGGCGCGGTCGTTTGAATCGTACTACAAATCAGACAACGACATTTTGGGCAAAAACGAAACGCTTGGCAGCAACTGGAAACAGGTGGATAGCCCGCGGTTGAATGCCCAAGGCAAACGCAGCCAGTATTATCTGCAAATGACGCTGCGTCTGGACAAGAAATATGCGGAAAATGACTACCCGTTTGCACCGAAGGATGCGTGGAAAGGTCTGACCATCAAACTGCGTTCGTCCAGCAAGTCGGGCGTGTCCGGTGACCCGAACGGTGCGGAAAACAACGAGCACAACGCCGGTTGGGATTTCGTCCCGTCGATGTTGAATCGAGAGGACCCGTTTGGCAATGGTTCGGGTGTGGAGTTCACCTCCGCCGACGGTGGCCAGACGATCCGCGTATCTATTCCGCTGGATACTCCGATTACCAACAGCCGCGGTATCATGCAGTGGGACGATATCCGCGAGATCTATATCAACTTTAACCTGCAGGATGCGATTCGCAATGAAGGCGGCAGCAATGTTTCCAAGGAAGATGCGGATCGGGTCAGCGAGCTGCGCAAATCGCACAGCTACACCATGACGATCGGCGAGCCGCGTGTGGTGGATATGACCTATGTCAACAACCAGAAGCAAGACCTGAACGCGCTGATGAGCCAGTCGGTGGAGCCGTCGGAAAAGGCGACCGCCGAGCAGATCACCGCGTATGCCCAGGCACTGGAAAATGCGGTGACGGTGTACGGCACCGACTTCTCCACCCCGTTCAATGTGTACGACGCGCATACGGCGCTGAAAGCCGCTATTGATGCGGTGACCGACGGCAAGGGCGGTACGGTCAACTTTGCGGATCTGGATGACGCGATCGAGGCTGTGGAGCTGGATCTGGTGAAGTCCGACTATACTCAGGACAGCTGGAACGCGTTGCAGGAGGTCGTGGCGAAAGCCAAGGCACTGCAGAACGACCCGGCAACCACTCAGCGGCAGGTCAATGATGTGCTGGCGGAGCTGAAAGAGGCGCAAAAGGCGCTGGAATATGCGCCGGTGGATGATCCGCGCCATGTGCGGGTGAATTTCACCAGTATTGCCGGTTCGTACAATGTGCTGGTTGGCGGCAACACGCTGTGGCCTGACTGGACGCCGGGCGATGGCTTGACCAAGGACAGCCAGGATGGCGCCGGTGCGGATCTGTCCGGTACGGCGGCCAACGGCGCCAACAAGAATCTGGCGCTGTATGCGACCGCGAAGCTGAATGTGCCGGAAGGCAAGGATTCCACCAAGGCGTGGACCCAGATCAAGTTCCGGCTGCGTTCTTCGCAGAAGGATAAAAAAGAGCAGGCGGCGAAGCACTATGTGCTGACTCCGAGCCAGGTGACATGGAACGATGACGGCAGCTTCAGCGTAAAAATTGCGCTGTCGGATATCGTGACCGAAAATATCAACTGGAAAGATGTCAAAGAGCTGCACATCGAGTGCGTGGTCGCAAGCGAGTATCAGATGCCGGGTCAGGGCAACCCGACCAGCGACAACATCAGCCTGACTATGTCGGATGTGTACATCGCGGCGGATACGGTACCGCTGGATACGGCGGCGTTGACCGACGCGATCAAAGCTGCGGAAGCGCTGGTGCGCGCGGATTACACCGCGACCAGCTGGAAAGCGTTTGCGGCGGCACTGGAAAAAGCCAACAAGCTGCTGACCGAGGCAAAGAGCCAGGCGCGTTTGGACAATGCCAAGACCGCTTTGGAAGCCGCGCAGAAGGCGCTGGCGCTGATGGGCGATCTGGATGGCGATGGCAAGATCCAGGCAGCGGATGCGTTGACGGCGCTGAAAGCGGCGACCGGCAGCGTGGAGCTGACGGCGGATCAGGCGGTTCGCGCCAATGTAGATGGCAAAGATGGTGTGACGGCGGTGGATGCGCTGCAGATTCTGCACCGCGCCGCCGGCAAGACCGCCCACTTTGCAGACTAATTGATTTCTCCTCATCCATCTTGTGACATACAGTGGCACCCCCGGAAAGGTTCGCCTTTCCGGGGGTGTTGCTGTTGCGGGCGGGTTTGGAATATGCTACAATAAGGGCAAAGGGGGCGTTGGCGATGAAATGGATGATCGCATCGGATATTCACGGCTCGGCATATTATTGCCGGCAAATGTTGGAAGCGTTCCGGCGGGAACAGGCGGATCGGCTGCTGCTTTTGGGAGATTTGCTGTACCATGGTCCGCGCAATGACCTGCCGCGCGAGTATGCGCCCAAAGAGGTGATCGCGATGCTGAATGATAGGGCATCCGATCTGTTGTGTGTGCGGGGCAATTGCGAGGCCGAGGTGGATCAAATGGTGCTGGATTTTCCGGTGATGGCGGATTATGCGCTGTTGAACCTCGGGGAACGGCTGGTGTTTGTGACCCATGGGCACTTGTTCAACGAACAGCAGCTGCCGCCGCTGAAAAAGGGGGATATTCTGCTGCACGGACACACGCACATCCCTGCTTGTCGGGAGATGGCGAACGGCGCGATGTATCTCAACCCCGGCTCGGTGTCGCTGCCCAAAGAGGACAGCTGGCACGGCTATATGACGCTGGAGGACGGCGCGTTTTTGTGGAAGGATATGGACGGCATGGAGCGCCAGCAATATACGGTGCGGTAGGAATAGAAGAAAAGGCGGAGCGCAGCAGCGCTCCGCCTTTGTGCGTCTGTGAGGGATGCGAGGTGTAAGCTGCCCGTGCGGCAGACAGGCTCCGGTCTTAATCTTCCCGGTAGCAAGGCATTTTGAAAAATTTTCCTGAAAAAGCGGGGGTGCATAATTTGGATGGCGGCGCAAACAATAAGGGCGCAATCATCTGAATAAAAGGGAGATTATATATATGAAAGCAACCGGAATTGTTCGCCGCATTGACGATTTGGGGCGGGTGGTGATTCCCAAAGAGATTCGCCGCACCATGCGTATCCGCGAGGGCGACCCGTTGGAGATTTTCACCGACAGCGACGGTGAGGTGGTGTTCAAAAAATATTCGCCGGTGGGGGAGCTGGCACCGTTTGCCGTGCAATACGCGGATGTGATGGCACGGGCGTGCGGTTTGCCGGTGCTGATTTGCGATCGCGATCATGTGATCGCAGCGGCGGGCGTATCCAAACGCGACTATCAGGATCAGCGCATTTCGGCGCAGATGGAGGAACTGATGGAGGCGCGGCAGACCCACACCGCCCGCGCGGGCGAACGCGGCCGACTGCGCCCGGTCGAGGGGCTGGATCGCTATGCCGGGGTGATGGTGCCAATCTTGGCGGCGGGGGATGTCACCGGGGCGGTGTGCCTGATGCTGCCGGAATCGGGCGCGGTGCCGGGCGAGGGCGAAGTGAAGCTGACCCAGATCGCCGCCGGATTTTTGGGAAAACAGATGGAAGAATAAACAAACCGGTCAGCTGCTAGCGGGCAGCTGACCGGTTTTTGCACGAAAAATATTAAGGTCGGGCGCGGTGGCGATGGATAAGGATGCCGATCAGTGCGGCAGCGCCCAGCGTTCCCAGCGCGACCCACGCATAGGTGTCCATATAGCACACCACCCGCTCCCAGGCATCGCCGAAGCAGGCACCCAGCCAGATGAGCACCACATTCCAGATGGCGGAGCCGATGGTGGTCAGCAGGGTGAAGCGCAGCAGCGGCATATGGGCGATGCCGGCGGGGATGGAGATAAGGCTGCGTACCAGCGGGACAAACCGGCAAAAAAACACCGCGCCGCCGCCATGGCGATCAAACCAGCGCTGCGCTTTCTCCACATCGGCGGAGGAAAGGCGCAGTATCCGTCCGGCGCGTCCGTCCAGCCAGCGCATCAGCCGCTGCTGCCCGAGCGCATGCCCGACAGCGTACAACGCCAGCGCGCCGGTGACTGAGCCGATGGTGGCTGCCACGGCGGCGGTGGACAGCGTTAAGTTTGATTGCACGGTTAAAAATCCGCTGAAGGTCAAAATCACCTCCGACGGGATGGGCGGAAACAGATTTTCCAAAAAAATCAGCCACCAGATCGCAAGCCCGCCGAACGCGCCGATCCAGTCCAGTACCCATTGCTGCATAGCACCACCCCTTTGGCACCAGTATATGCCGGGTGAGGCGGCGATATGCGGCTCAGGGGGCGGGAGGCAGCGGAATGACATGGATCGGCTTGCCGGTTTTGATGCAAAACGCAATGACATGGCGAGTGCCCGCCGATTCGCGATCCCAAAAGGCATAGACCTCATCGGCGTACTGCACCAGCTGCTCGTTGCGCACCAGCGGCGCCGCTTTGCCGTAGGCGGCGTAGTCGGGCAAAAATTCCCGCAACGGCAGCGCGAGCTGCTGCGCCAGCGCGGCGGCAGCCGCGTCCACTCCTTTGGCACCGCCGCTGACAATTTCGGAGGTTTGGCGGGGCAGGTAGGACAAAATCAGCGAGGCAATGTTTTCGGGTGCCTGGCGGCTGCCGACAATAGCGATACGCATGGAATGGCCCTCCTGATAACCGATTGATGATACCATCAGTGTAACGGATTTTTTGAAAATTTGCAACAAAAGCGGAGGAAAAGCCCGCTGGAAAAAGCGCCAAAAGCTGAAATTAAATACTGGATAAATAAGCGCCGACGGATGGTGGAACAGTAGTAACACATCCGGGCGCAATTTTTTTGACGAAAGGGGCGATGGGCTATGCGCAAGCGAATCCGGCGGGGATATGTGGGGCTGTGTGCGCTGTGCGTGGTGGTGTGGAGCTTGATGATCGGCGCAGCGGTGCAGCTGCCCGACCAGTTTTCGGTGGCGGAGGGCAGTCAGGTGGCGCTGGACGGCGCGCTGGCGGCGGTGGATATTCGGGTGCGGGCGGAGGATGGGCAGTCCTCTATGCAGACTGCCTCGCGCACCGGTAGCGGGCGGTATACCGCGTCGGCGAAATTATTTGGTATATTTCCTTTAAAGGATGTAGCGGTGCAGGTGACCGATGCCCGCACGGTGGTGATCGGCGGTCGGCCGTTCGGGATCAAGATGTATACCGATGGGGTGCTGGTGGTCGGGATGGCAGATGTGGACACGCCCACGGGAGCGTATAACCCCGCCAAATCCGCGGGCATCAAAACCGGAGATGTGATTGTGAGCATTGACGGCACAAAAGTGACCACCAACGAGCAGGTGGCGGAGCTGGTGGAACGCTCCGGCGGCAAGACGATGACTTTTTGCTTGCGGCGGGACAACATTGAGTTTTCAGTGCACTTTTATCCGGCGCGGCAGCGTGCCGAGAACAGCTGGAAAGCGGGACTTTGGGTGCGGGACAGTTCGGCGGGCATCGGGATGCTGACTTTTTATGATCCGACGCGGCGGATGTACGCCGGGTTGGGGCACGCGGTTTGCGATGTGGACACCGGCGAGGTGCTGCCGCTGGCGGGCGGCGAGATCGTTCCGGTGGAGATTTACAGCGTGGTCAAGGGGGAAAGCGGCTCGCCCGGCGAGCTGCGCGGCGGATTTGACGAGGGAACGCTGGGGAATCTGCTGGTGAATGGCGAAACCGGCGTGTACGGTCATATGGAAAGCGGCCGGATGAGCGGGGACGCGTATCCGGTGGCGTTCAAACAGCAGGTCAAAACCGGCGCCGCCAAGGTGTATACCACCATCGACGGCAGCACGCCGGATTGGTACGATATCGAGATTGAGCAGGTGCGGTATACCGATGCGTCGCCCAGCCGCAACATGGTGATCCGCATCACCGATCAGCGGCTGCTGCAGCAAACCGGCGGTATTGTGCAGGGGATGAGCGGCAGCCCGATCGTGCAGGAGGGACGGTTGGTGGGGGCGGTGACCCATGTTTATGTCAACGATCCCGAAAAAGGGTTTGCTATTTTTGCGGAGAATATGCTGAAAACCGCCGAAAATGTCGCAGCAACCAAAAAGAGTGCGGCTTCGTGACGATTGCGGTAGAAAAAGAGATGACGATTTTTCACTAAAATCCCGAAAAAGTGTTTCCAGCCCCTTGCAAAAATTTCCAAAATATGGTAATATTACCAAGTCAACAAATACTAAATATGGGGGATCAACGATGGAAACGAAAATAAAAGTCTTATTGGCGGACAACAGCGAGTATTTTGGAAAACCCTGCGCCGACGCGATGCGCGCGCACGATTTAGAGGTGTATACCGTGGAAAAAGACGGTAAGCAGGTGTTGGAAGGGATTGCCAAGCGACACCCCCATGTGGTGCTGATGGATTTCTTTTTGCCGCGGTTGGACGCGATCGGGGTGATCAAGGGCATCGCCGGGCTGCATTTGCCGCAGGATCCTCAGATCATGATCATGTCCAGCTTTGACAATCCCCATTTGGAGCGGGAGGCGATGCTCGCCGGGGCGGATTACTTTTTCTTAAAGCCGTTTGATGCGGACGATATGGCGGAGCGGATTCGTTCGTTTTGTCAGACACCGGCGCGGCCGACGCGTTCCGCCGACCCGTTGTCGCTGGCGGCGCAGCCGACCAGCAGTCTGGAGATGCAGGTGACGGCGATCATTCACCAGATCGGTGTGCCGGCGCACATCAAGGGGTATCAGTATCTGCGGGATGCCATTTTGATGGCGATCGACGATGACGATATCATCAACGCGGTGACCAAGCGGCTGTATCCGGCGGTGGCGAAAAAGCACGGTACCACCTCGTCACGGGTGGAGCGCGCCATTCGCCATGCGATCGAGGTGGCGTGGGATCGCGGCGATGTGGATGTGCTGAATTCGTATTTTGGGTATACCATCCACAATGGCAGAGGCAAGCCGACCAACAGTGAGTTTATTGCGATGATCTCGGACAAATTCCGGTTGCAGCTGAAAATCGGTTGAAGGTGACAACAAAGGCGGGAGCGCGTATGCTCCCGCCTTTGTTTGGGTGGGGGATGGTGGAGAAATTTTTGCACAATAAGAAGACGGCGACAATCTCCATGCCATCAGATATAGAAAGCCACTCGCTTTTCCACCTCATCCACCGCCGTTCGGCGGTCCCCCTTCCCCTCCGAGGGGAAGGCTTGCGGAGTTTCTACGCTACTCCAAATAGGAGAATTACCTCGGAGGAAAAGGCTTGTGAGGACGGCGGAGGTTTGTGTGCGCGTTTTGACGGAATCGTTATTTGCCACATTTACTTTTGGGCGGAGATGTGGTAGAATACGCATAAGGGCATAGGGGGTGCGGGCATGACAACCATCAAAAAGGACGATTATATTTTTTCGGTGAATGTTGAACAAACAAAAAAATATTATGAAACCCATTCTCTTTGCAACTGCGGAAATTGTCGCAATTTTTATACGCAAGCAAAAGACAAATTC